>Ga0209709_10001890_pt1 | contig 18829 bp, 15 predicted proteins | sample ArcticOcean_MG_C_2_FD_187435 | JGI IMG/M metagenome (GOLD analysis project Ga0209709, IMG submission 187435) | Marine microbial communities from western Arctic Ocean - ArcticOcean_MG_CB4_136 (SPAdes) (version 2) | ecosystem: Environmental > Aquatic > Marine > Oceanic | place: Arctic Ocean... | reverse complement strand
TACGATTACATCCACTGGAGCATCTATTGTATTTGAGGGAGCTACACCTAATTCAAACGAAACAACCTTAACAGTTACAGACCCAACAGCAGATAGAACAATTACATTCGGAGATGAGACAGGAACCGTATTGACAACGGGTGCGTCAAACGTTCTAACAGGTAACATGATGAAAACTGCATCAACACTCTTAGTTGTGGACTCTTCTGGTTCTACTCTTAAAACAATTATTGGTGCCGGCGTGGCGTCATAAATAGATAAAAATAGGAAAATCAAATGGCAGCTATTATCACAGAAAAGTTTAGACTTCATAACGCCTCTCAATTTGAAGAGTCGTTTACTGAATCGTCTAATAATGTCTATTACCTTTTCATAGGTAAGAGTACACCGTTCACATCTGGAACGAGTGGAGGTTCAGACTCTTCGCCACCTACTCCTGTAGATGGTCCTTCAGATGAATTTTTTGCGTGGGATGATATGCTTGCTGCCAAGAATATTGGAACCGCAAATATTCAGAGGGTTCTTCCTAGAAGAAACTGGGAGAATGGTACAACATATGATATGTATAAACCAACTTACAGTTCGTCAAGCACTGCTACATCTGGTGCATCAAATTTATATGACTCAACATTCTACTTTGTGACAGCTGATTATCGTATTTATAAAGTTCTTGATAATAATGGTGGTACGGCATTTAGTGGAACAGAACCAACGAGTACAACAACGGCCCCTTTTAGTTCAGGCGGTTATGTTCTTCAATATATCTACACTCTTACAGCAGGACAAATTAGCACTTTTTTAACAGCAGATTTTATGCCAGTATCTACCGATTCAACAGTAAGCACTGCGGCGGTTGATGGTTCAATTGATTCACTAATTATTACAGCTGGTTCGGGATACACAAATGGAACTTACTTTGCTGCAATCTACGGTGACGGTACAAGTCAAGGAACATCCTCTGGTGGTATTGTTAGAATTACAGTTACAAATAATGCTATTCAGTCATTCGGTTTGACTGCTGGGACAGATACAACAATACATTCTGCTGGTGCGGGATATACATTTGGAACTGTTAATCTTGCAAGTGGCTTTACCTTTTCAGATAATACATTGGACACTGCTTCAGCAATTGGTGGTAGTGGAGGTTCGATTGAAGTGGTTATTGGACCAAAGGGTGGCCACGGTTTCAATGCAGTACAGGAATTAGGCGGCCACTTTGTAATGGCGGCAACAACATTAACTGCTGCAGAAGGTGATGATATTACCACAGAAAATGATTTCCGTAAGTTAGGAATTGTTGTTGACCCTAATGCATTTGGCACAACTTCAGTTGCAACAATTTCAACTGCAAGACTTACTTATGCAGTTAAGCTTACCTCACAGTCTGGTACATTTGATGGTGACGAAAAAATTAGTCAAGCAACCACAGGGGCAATCGGTAAGGTTGTTGAGTGGGACAGCACAAATTCAATTCTCTATTACTTACAAGAACGATTTGGTGATTATGGAACTAGTGGAACAAATGGTGGGTATGTTGCATTTAGTGGTGCTAATGTCATCACGGGTGCTACCTCTGCCGCAGTTGGAACACCAGATGCTAGTGCTGACAGTGCGGTAACACTTTCGGGAGGTAATACGATCACCTTTGCCGATGGTTACGCAAACCCAGAACTTGATGCAGACAGTGGGAATATTTTATATTTAGAAAACAGAAAGCCGATCAGTAGGTCTTCAGACCAGATCGAAGATATCAAAGTTATCGTGGAGTTTTAATAAATGCCTCAATCTACAGACCTTAACGTAGCACCATATTATGACGATTTTGACAAGGATAAAAACTTTGTCAGAACACTGTTTCGCCCTGGCTTTGCAATTCAGGCTAGAGAATTATCCCAACTTCAATCAACCCTTCAGAATCAGATTGAGCAGGGGTTCAGTCATATGTTCAAAGAGGGAACAGTTGTTATTCCTGGCTCTCCTAACTTTTTGGGTGGTATTAATGCCGTCATGTATGTTAGAATTCAAAGCTCTTTTGGTGGAGAAACAATTGATCCACAACAATATGTAAATGCAGATAATCCAGTTATCCTAACTGGCCAGACTTCTGGTGTAAAATTTATGGTCATGGCTGCTACAGCAGCAACTTCTGATGATCCAGTAACACTGTTTGGTCAAATTGTTTCTGCTAATTTGAGAGGAACACTTTCTGAGGCCTCACGGCCGGGTGGGTTAGATGCAGCTGGTAATGATAGATTTGTAATAAACGAAAATATTAGTGCAAATGCTGTTGTTAAACATGGTTCAACAACATTTGCAGTAGATGCTGTTTCTATGACTACGGAAGTAACAGAAGGCGAAATCACAAATATCTTTAGATTCAATAATAATAGTGAGACTGCTGGTATCAGAAATTTTGGAACGCCGGCAACGCCACTCGTTTCTGATAGAGCAACTCTTGCTACTATTTCTGCTGGAATATATTTTGTTAAAGGTCATTTTGTTGCGGTAGGTGATCAAGTTATTGTTATCGATAAGTATACCCCCAACAGATTTTCTGGTAGAATTGGCTTGAGAATTACAGAGACTATTGTAACTCCTGAAGCTGATACTACTCTGTTAGACAATGCACAAGGTTCAGCTAATTTTGCTGCAAAAGGTGCTCACAGATTAAAGTTTACTTTGACTCTTATTAGTCTATCAACAACATCAACAGACGATCTAAATTTTATTGAGTTGCTGAGAGTTAAAAAAGGAAACATTATAAAATTTGTAAGAGATACAGAATACTCTATTCTTGAAGAAACACTTGCTCGCAGAACATTTGATGAATCTGGCAACTATACTGTAAGACCATTTACATTTCAAGTTAAAGAATCTGTTGATGCAAGTGTAAAAGATGTAAACTACACAGGCGTTTACAAAGTTGGTCAAATAACGGATAGTAATAATGCAGCATCAGAGGCTTTCCTTGCACTACAAGTTTCCACTGGTAAAGCATATGTTAAAGGTATTGAAATTGAAAAAATTGCGCCAACTTTAATTGATTTGCCGAAAGCAAGAGACTTTGAAACCATCAACGCAAGTAGCACAGCTTTTGATGTTGGTAATTTTGTTACAGTAAATAATATGTTTGGAACGCCAGATGTATCATTTGTTTCTGGCGAAAGCGTTGCATTTAAAGAATTATCTCTTTATGATACTGTGGTTTCCACCCCAGGCACTGCAACAGGTACTAAGATTGGTGTAGCAAGAGTTAGAACTTATCAACACTTTTCTGGCACTGCTGGGCAAACTGATGCTATCTATAAACTATTTTTGTTTGATATTCGTCCATTTACTCGTATAACGTTATCTGCAACACCTAGTCCAACTATTACTTCAGTTGCATCAAATGGCGGTCAGCAGATAACAGGTAGTGCCAGTGGAGCAATTGGTTTTGTTTTCGGTTCAGAGTCTTCTTCAGCAGACCTAGTTCTCACAAATGTCGTTGGAACTTTTCAAGTTGGCGAAACACTTATTTCGTCTGATTCAGCTGAGACAGGCGGTATATTAGAAAACTCTAGTAATGCTGACTTGACAATTGTTTCTGTACAAAGTAGGTCTTTTGAACAGGTTCGTTCTGTACATGGTGACGATGCTGATGCTGGACAAGATTTCACTGCTGATATTGCTCTTAGTGCAGTTGCCACCTCTGCATCTTTTTTAGATTTGGATGGAACTGATGCTAATAGTGCAAATAATGCAGACAGTATTCTAACGGAAGAAGAAGGTATTCCAATTTCATTGAACGTTGCAGCTTCCGGTGGCACAGGTTCAGTTCAGTTTATTTGCAAACTTCAAGATGCTGAAAAAAATATTTCACTATTTCGACTTGCAAAACGTCCAGTAAAAACACTATTGACAGCAACCAACGATGCAGCAAGTGATACTACATTCACAATTCGTAGACAATTTATTGCTACTACAAACTCTTCTGGCGCTGTAACAATGTCTGCTGGTGCAAATGAAGTATTTCTTTCTCATACTGAAGCAGATTATACAATTTCAATTTTGACGGGGGGTGATGGTTCAGCAAAGGCTGGTGATATTGTTAGTGCTGCAACTGGATTTTCTGGTGCTGGTACAAGCACTCTTACCATAACAAATTCTACAGATTTTGGTACTGGTGCTAAACTGAAAATTATGACCAGCATATCGAAAACTTCAGCAGTTCAAAAAACCAAAACAACCAAATTGATGAAACAGGTCAAGGTTATTCCTGGCGCAACTGCTGCATTTGGAACTCGGCCGACAGATAAAACAATTTCTCTTGGCCATGCTGATGTGTTTAGATTAATGGGAGTGTTTGAATCTGCAGCCGATGATACGGATGCAGTTACTCCTACAGTTAGTCTTTCCGAAACAACAGGAACATTTACAAGAGGAGAAAAAGTTACTGGGTCAAGCAGTGGAGCCACTGCAAGACTTATTACAACATCAACGCCACTTCAGCTTGTATACACAACTGGTCGAGCTCGAACAGAAGCTTCTGGAAATAGCAAAACATTTGTTACTAACGAAACTATTGTTGCTGAATCTTCTGGAGCAACTGGAGTGGTTAGTGTTGTTACTGTTGGCGATTCAGTTATAACAAATCAATTTTTACTTGACTCTGGTCAACGAGATAACTATTATGATATTGGTCGTATCCAAAGAAAGCCGGGAATTGCACCACCAACTGGTCGCCTTTTGTGTGTGTTTGATTACCTTGAGCATAGTGCCGGAGATATACTTACAGTTGATTCATACTCAGATATTGCAAACCAAATGGATTATGTTGATATTCCAGAATATTCAGCAACAAAAGTTGATCCAGATGCTCCTGCACCTACAGGTAATTTTCAATTATATAACGTCATGGATTTTCGGCCATGTGTTGAGTCCGCCGGTGGTACTTCTTCTAGCGTATCTGCTGTTGATGCGGTCACTGGATATTCCTTTGACTTCTTTCATCGTCAATATGATGGAGTTGGTTCTTCGGCAAATAATTTCCTAAAGCCAGGTTCTTTGGTTCAAGCAGATTATGAATATTATCTCCCCTATAGAGCTATCCTTGATATTGATCAAAATGGTGTATTTACTTTAACAGAAGGTGATTCAACGGAAGTTCCAGAAAATCCAGAAATTAGAAATGGTGCAATGAAATTAGCAGAACTATATATTCCTGCTTTTACATTCACACCAAAAGAAATTGTTATACGCCGAGAGAGAAATCAACGTTTTACAATGAGAGATATTGGTAAACTTCAATCCCGAATTTCAAATTTAGAATACTACACGCACCTATCTTTGTTAGAGAGAGATGCTGAAAGTTTTGAAATTCAAGATGCAAATGGACTTAACAGATTTAAGTCTGGTTTCGTGGTTGATGCTTTCCAAGGGCATAGACTTGGTGATGTTAAACATAGAGATTATAACTGTTCTATAGATATGGAAAATAATGAGTTACGTCCGGCGTCTAAAACCAAATCTTTCCAGTTAATTGAACAGGTTGTTACTCAAGCAACTACAGGTCAGAATGCTGATATAGTCCCGCCATTAATAGAAGAGCTTCCAGATGCAACAACTGTCAATGCAGACCGGGCCGGTTTTGGTTATCAAAAAACTGGCGATTTGATTACTCTTCCATATACAGAAGTTGTGATGATTGAGCAACTATATGCAACTAGAACTGAAAGAGTAACCCCCGTCCTAGTTTCTTATTGGGCCGGAACACTTGCGCTTGATCCTTTCAGTGATGATTGGTTTGAAACAGAAATTGCCCCTGATCTAATTATTAATACTGAAGGTAATTTTGATACGTTCTTTGAAGCAAATAAAGATGCTATCGGCACGATCTGGAACGCATGGCAGACTCAGTGGTCTGGTACTGTAGCGTCATCAAGCAGTTCTTGGTGGACGGGAAATGGTACAGCTACCAGAACCACATCCACTGTCAGAAATGACCAGACCAGAACTGGTATTCAAACTGATGTTGTTGAAAGAATTGATTACGAATCTCAAGGAATGTATGTTATTGCAAGGGCCTTGTTGCCATTTTGCCGACCTAAAACAATCAATTTTGAAGGAGCTCGTTACTTACCAAACACCCAATTGTATCCCTTCTTTGACAGACAAGATATTTCTGCATTTACTAAGCCTGAAGATGGATTTTCCACAAGCGATGCAAGTTTGATTTTTGGTGATGCTTTGATATCAAGTGCATCTGGTAGAATCAAAGGCCAATTTAATCTTCCTGATCCTAAAATTGCTGGCAATCCAAAATTTGCTACTGGTGAAGTTAATTTTAGACTTACATCAAGTCCAACAAACATTACATCAATAGACCCCATCACGGCTGGTGAAGCAACTTATTTTGCAATAGGTATTTTGGAGACTGAACAAGAAAAAATTATTGCAACTAGAAATGCAGAGATTAGAAGAACGAATGTCAATGATTCTACATCTATTTTCACTAGTTCGTCGAGCACATCTATTCAAAGATTTAATCCCCCTCGACAGCCTCCGAGGGCGGACTTCGACGGCGATGGCGATGGCGATGACGCCGGTGGCGATGATCCCTTGGCACAAACTTTTATGGTTGAAGAGCCAGGTGGTGCTTTCATGTCTAGTATTGATATATTTTTCCAACAGAAAGACGATACTCTTCCTGTCACATTAGAAGTAAGAAATGTTCTTAATGGTTATCCCGGCCCAAAGATTTTGCCTTTTGGTAGAGTTGTTAAAGACCCAATTGATATTGGACTTTCAGAAAATTCTCAACTTGCAACTCAGTTTTCATTTCCATCACCCGTGTATTTGCAACCTAATACAGAATATTGTTTTTGTTTGCTTGCACAAGTACCAACCCATAAAGTTTGGATTGCTCGAATGGGCGAAACAGAAATTCAATCTACTCTTACAACTTCAGAAGTTGGTGGCACTGCAACAGCAGCTTCCAATGCGTTGTTTGCAGAAAGAACTGTTTCTAAACAGCCCGGTGTTGGTGTTATGTTTAAATCACATAATAATAGAACTTGGGCCCCTTCTCTCATGGAGGATATTAAGTTTAGAATAAACAGATGTGAATTTAGTGTTAGTAGTGGAACAGTACCACTTGTTAACGGCCATTCGTCTGTTCCAAACAGAGGATTCTGGGATTTGGGCAACCCATCTCCTCCTGGCGACAATACTATTCTTGGAACTGCGCCTGCTCAGGGATTTGGTGAAAACAAACGGGGTAATGTAGCTTCTATTTCATTACCAGAGAATCCTCTTATCTTTACTGATGGAAGTAAAATTATTCAAGTTCTGCATCCAAATCATAACATGAACACTACTAATAATAATGTTCGATTTGGTGATATTAAATCTGGTGCAAACACAACTATTGTCAATGCGATTGAGCGAGGCGAAACTACAATTGTGTTGGCTGATGCAACCAACTTCAATAATACTACTGGTAAGTACGCTCGTTTATCTAATGATGGAGGCCTCCTCGGCGCAGAAGGTAAACAGATTAGTGTTGAAAACCATTGGTTAATTAAAATCCAAAATGAAACAATTCTCTATAGTGAGATTTCAGTTAGTGGTACTGTAGGAACAATTACTAATGCCATACGAGGGTTTGGTAGTATCCGAAGTCAATCTTCTCCAACAGGAGGAATTACTCATCCAGCTGGAGCGCCTGTTGAATTATATCAACTACATAAAATTCCATTCACTTCGTTGAATCACTATTCGCAAAACATTGCTAACAATAAAGGAGCAAATAGAACACACGAATCGATTGGAAATATTTCAATTGATGGTTACACAATTGAAATTGAAACACCAGCTGCTATTGATGGAACTGGTATTACAAGAGCTCAAGTGGGTGGACCCGATGTATTTGCTACAGAAAATATGTTGTATGATCTTGCTCAATTTAATGTGTCAAATATGCAAGTTACGGGTACAAATATTACAGCGGTAAAACAAGGAACTTCTGCAACAAGTCCAGCAGGTAATCAAACATCGTTTGTTAAAACTGCAGCTGCAAAAGCAATACCAGTAACGTTAAATGAAAATGTATATTACGATAAACCGTTTATGATTTGTTCTCTAATAAATGAGAACGAAGAGCTCGGCGGAGAAAAATCTTTGACACTAACTCTTACCATGACAACTGGTGCATTCAATCTTTCTCCTGTCATTGACACGGCAAGAATGACAGGTCTTGCGGTATCAAATAGAATTAATAATGTTGATACATCAGCTGATGTTTTCCCAACTTCTGATTATATTCCTTCTACAGAACCAGAAGGCGATAATAATGTTGCGATATATATTACTCGAAAGGTTTCTTTAGCACAACCTGCTACAGCACTGAAAGTGTTCTTTAGTGCAAACAGAGATTCTGCAGCTGAGATTAAGGTATTGTATAAAATCTTGAGATCAGATGATGCGAGTGACTTCGATGAAATTGGTTGGAGATACTTTAATGATGACGGTTCTCCAGATGAAGTGACAAACGCAAGTCTTGGTCGAGAGGATTTCCAAGAATATCTTTTCACTTCTGGTGTTACAGATGATGGTATTGGAAATGCATTAGACTCATTTATTTCTTTTGCGATTAAGATTGTTATGCAGTCAACTAATTCAGCTGAACCGCCTAGAATTAAAGATTTTAGAGCAATTGCGTTGGCAACATAATATGACAGATTTTTCTATTAATTCAAAAGAAGAATATATTAAGGTCGAAGACGAAACACATCTCGTAAGGGATGCTCGCTCTGGTGCAATTGTTAACACGAACACCACTGCATATGATAGGGCTGTCGCTCGATCAAAAGCTGCTCAAGAACAAAGAGATGGTTTACGCAATGCTACGAGGGAGATAAATAACATTAAGTGTGAGATGCATGAAATAAAATCTCTCTTACAACAACTGGTGAGTAAAGAATAATGGCAACAATTACAGCATCGTCAGTCGCAACAACAGACTCATTAGAAACATTTCGTCAACAATTTAATACGTTGCGAGGTGACGTTCAAGGTTTATCCTTTGGGGCAAGCATTGTTTTCGAGGGCGCAACCGCCGATGATTTTGAGACAACTATTGCAATCACTGATCCTACTGCTGACAGAACAGTAACAATTCAAAATAAGACCGGCATACTTGCAATGCAAGGTCGGGACATTAATGATGTTGTTGTTATGGATGCATCTGATGGAAGTGGTACGGATGAGGCTGGTGCTATTCTTCTTAATGCAAGTGCATCTGGTGTTGATGACGGTGAAGCTCTTCTTTACGAAGACGGAACAGGAGATCATATTGTCAACCCTGTTTTACAGATTGCAGGAAATTTTGTCTTTGAAGGTGCAACTGCTGATGCCTTTGAAACTACTCTCGCTATCACTGATCCTACTGCTGATCAAACAATTACACTTCAGAATAAGACAGGTACAGTTGCGTTAATAGGTAGAGATATTGATGATGTTATAACACTTAACGGAACTGATGCTAATGGCGCAAATGCAAATTCAGCATTTATTTTAAATGGTGATGCAACTTCTGTAGCTGGTGTGGTTGTAAACGTTGGTGAGGCTCTCCTTTATGAAGAGGGAACAAATGACCACATTGTCAATCCTACATTTGAGGATTATGAAGAATTTATAATCCTTGAAGAATCGACTGCGACTCTTCCTTCATTCTTAACTAGAGAAAATACTGATGAGTCTTCTATTAATGCACGATTTGCTTATCAGTCTGCAACAAGTGACAACCTCTTAGGTTCTCTTTTTCTTCCCCCAACTGCTGGTGGTATACAGTTTATAATGCCTGTTGCTGATGGTAATGCAAACCAAGTGTTTTCTACCGATGGAGCTGGTAATCTACAATTCGTCAATCAATCTGATGGTCTGTCTTTGAATAATGATGCCAACAACCGTGTTATTACTGCGACAGGTTCCAACACTGGTAACGGTGAGGCAAACTTAACTTTTACTGGTTCGGCCCTAGCGGTAACTGGTACGGTAACTGCAAGTGGTATTATTAAAACAGATTCTACAACTGATGCAACTTCTACAACTGATGGTTCATTGCAGACTGATGGTGGTCTATCTGTAGCCCTAGACACTGTGATTGGTAATGACATTATCTTGATAAGTGACGCCTCAGTAATTCATTTTGGTGTAAATTCAGATGTTTCTCTAACTCATGTTCATGATACTGGGCTATTACTTAACGGTACAAGTGTAATTCAGTTCAATGATGCGTCACAAAGTATTGGCGCACCTAGTAATGCCATTCTGGATATTAATGCTACTGATGAAATTGAACTCAATGCTACACTCGTAGATGTTAATGCCAACCTTGATGTAAGTGGAACATATACTGGTGCTGGTCTTATGACCACTGGTGGTAATATCGTTATACCTAATGCTGGTAATATCGGGTCTGCTTCAGACACAAACGCAATTTCAATTTCTAGTGGAGGTGTTGTAGCAATAACAGCAACAACCGCAAACACAAGTGCATCAGATGGTGCCTTAACTGTTGCTGGTGGTGTTGGTATTGGTCTTGATCTTACAGTTGGTGATGATCTAAGACTTATTACAGATGCTAGTGTATTGTCATTTGGTGTAAACAGTGAAATTGCATTAACTCATAATCATAATGTTGGGTTGTTGATGACTTCTACAGCATATGCTCCTCTGGCAAGAAGAGGTGAAGATGTATTCATCGTCTTGGATCAAACAGCTGCTGCAGGCACAGACGCTGGTGACAATGTTATCATGGATAGAAGTGCAGATAGTACGGATGTTGGTGATGATATTATTGGAGAGGATGAAGTCTTCCTACATAGTGGTATGCAGAGAAATGTTTTGCAAATTTTCGGTTCTGGTGGTGAATTATTAAACTCCGTTGCTGGATTTGCGCCGGGAGCAATTTAATGGCAGTAAGAAATCCTTTATATTTTAGTGGTGGAAATTTAATTGCCATGTCAACTGGTGAAATCACAGAATACCGCCAAAAGGCTCAATTTGTTTATTCAGAAAATCCCACTGCTGTTCTAACACAGGTTTCTAGTAGTGGCGCTCTTATAGGTGCTATGTCGGATACTAGAACACAGGCTGGTGCTGGATCACAGAATGCATCTGCATTTGTTGCAGAAGGCACTACTGCTGAACCAGCAACGGTCACAGTTTCTTATGATAAAATAAATCTTGCATACACAGCGTCTGGTAGTATTGGGCACATAGTTGATACTGGTACAAGTTACCCAGTATATTTTGACGAGGATACTGGTGCAGTTCGTGCAATGAATTTAACTGATCTATTGGATACTTTTATACATCCAACAATCACTACCATGATTTCAGGCACAGAATCTGCTGCTACAGGAGGGACGTATACAATTACAGCCAGTGCTACTGCTGCAAGTAACTTTACTAACGTTTCAACAACGGCAATCTTTACAGATACACGAGCAGACACTAGCGCATATTCTGCTGCTGGTATCCCAGAAACACTTGATCAACCAGCTACTGTCACAAATTATTTTCTGCATAGAAGAGATGGTTCTGATAATACTCCATCACGAATACCGTTATATATTAATAGTAGTAATAATTTACAGGAATTTTCAGCTGGGGATATAAATGATTTGGTAGGCAACTGGCTAAGATTTACCGCTGCTCATTCTGCTGGTGGATTTAAAGTATCTTATAATGTCGGAACAAGTGGAAATGGAAATACTAGAGGATCGACAATGACAGACACAAAACTTGATGGGGCTGGAAATTACCAAACATTACAAGTTAATATTGATGACTATCGGTCACAGGAGTTTCCGAATGGTTCAGCTCAGAATATTAATGCTTATAATTTACGGGCACATCACTCCTAAATAGGAGGTAGGAGAATACAATGGCATTTACAGGCAAAGAAAGCGCCGCATATTTTGCAAACGGCGAACCAAAATTTCCGTTTACTGGAAAAATTATCGAAGCGTACTATACAAGTGCTGCACTAGATAATATTTGTGTTATACACAACTATGATATTCCTGATGACGGATTTCACTTCGCAGCTGATGGAGTAACACCCAATGGTGGCGAAATAGGAGCAACCGTTTATAATATTAGTGTTGCTGATAATGACGATAGACTTGCTGCACTATTGGAAGAGTTTTCCTATGAAGCAATTGATGAGTGTACTCGTAACAAAAATGAGAATACAAGACAAGAGTTTAGAGATGCATTCCATCGTTATGCCACACAGAACAATATGTATGGTCATGGATTAGATGCTGTTACAAGTCAAGATGAAAGTCAAGGTAGTTTGAATATCATTTTTGATTTTGATTCTGAAAATACTGAACATAAAGAAGTTTTATTTAAAATGAAATTAAAAATGTTTGAACAGGATGCTGTTAAAGACAGTAAGAAACGAAAAGCAAAAACTGAGATTCGTAAAGCAGAAACTCCATTGGAGGCTATTAAAGCATACGCATCTTTCTTTTAAATAGACCCTTGACAAATAATTCTATATGGTGTATGGTGAATTATGAATATATTAGGAATTTCAGAAGGGTTTCATGACGCAGCAGTATGTGTTTTGAAAAACAACAAAATAATGTTTGCCTCTCAAGCCGAAAGGTTTAGTGGAGTCAAAAACGATAAGTGGATTCATTCCTCTCAACTTCCCAAAACAAAAATATACCAACCTGATGTAATTGCATATTACGAAAAACCTTTTCGTAAAAATTTAAGACGTTTGTATGCAGGGCAGAAATGGCAAAAAGTTCGTATGCCATATAATGTGTGCTATGGCCATCATGAATCTCATGCAGCTGCTGGATATTATACTTCACCATTTGATGATTGCAATGTTTTAGTAATTGATGCAATAGGTGAGTGGGATACTATTTCCATATGGGAAGCAACTACAGAAAAGAAACATTTGGGTCATAGAACTCATAAACTCAAAAAGATAAAATCTTGGAAGTATCCATATTCTTTGGGACTTCTCTATTCTGCAATCACACAACGTATTGGTCTGAAACCTAATGAAGATGAATATATCACAATGGGTATGGCTGCATTTGGTGAGCCGATACATAATTTAGAATATCAGATGTTAGAAAACAATCATAAAGGTTGCATGGACATTTTCCCAAAAGCACGTTCAGAAGACCTCGCAGCGTCCGTACAAGACCTGTACGAGAGGGAATTGTTTAAACTGGTAGAGATGTGTCCACATGAAAACTTGGTTATAATGGGCGGGTGTGCTTTGAACTGTGTTGCAAACTCAAAAATTAAAGGTAAGAATATTTGGATAATGCCTGCGGCGGGTGATGCGGGAAGTGCATTAGGTGCAGCTGCATTGGTAAGAAAACAAAAATTAGAATGGAAAAGTCCATACCTTGGAACCCCTATTTTCAATACAGTTAATATTAAAAGTGTTGTTCAAGAATTGCTGGATAATAAAGTATGCGGTCTTGCAAATGGTAGAGCAGAGTTTGGACCAAGAGCTTTAGGTAATCGTTCATTACTTGGTGATCCACGTTATGATATAAAAGATACAGTGAATGATATTAAACAGAGACAAAAGTTTCGCCCCTTTGCTCCTGCCATATTAGAGGAGTATGCAGACGAATATTTTGATGGACCTATGAACGAGTATATGCAGTTTGTCGCAAAGGCAAAACATGATTATAGTTCTGTTACACACATTGATGGCACTGCAAGAGTTCAAGTGGTAAAAAAAGATTGTTCTTCCATAATAAGACCAATCTTAGAGGAATGGTATGAACGAACAGGTTGTCCAATGCTTCTGAACACCTCCCTAAATATAAAGGGTAAACCAATGGTAAATACTTGGGAAGACGCTAAGGAGTTTTCAAAATTATATAATGTCGCTATTTTCTAAGAAAAAACTTATAGTTGCTGGTTGCAGTTACACTGACAATTATGCAATGAAAATTCATATAAAACAATTTCCTATCTGGGCTGAACTTCTTGCTGATAAACTTGACATGGAGTTAGTAAATCTTGGCAACTGTGGAGATGGTAATGAAGCAATATGGAGCAAGGTAACTGATGAAATAGTCAATACAAAAAATATTGGATTGGCAGTTGTTGGTTGGTCAGAGGTTGATAGAGTTAGTTTCTTTGCTGAAGTTTTTAATGCAAGAAATTCACAGTATCAACATCAATGGGAAAGTTTTAAGCCTGCAAGAAAGATGGATGATATTGAAAACAGAAAAAATAACAAAGAGGTTTTCAAAAAAAATAAAGCTTATAAAATATCTGAACTGTTTTGGCATCATAAGTTAATGGATGTAAAGGCAGGGACACAGAAAACACTTAGGTATATTTACAACCTACAGACATTATGTCAATCTTTGAAAGTTCCTTATTTACAATTTCAATCTTGTTATCCAAGTGCTGATGGAGATGCTACTACAGACATGCAGAGGTTTGGTAAGGAGATTATAAACAGTAAATATCTGAGTCTTATTGCAGAAGATACTTTTTTAGGTTGGCCTATATCAGAACACATTGGCGGTTGGTGTTGGGACTATCTTATGGATCAAAAAGACCCTTCCAGAAATAAAATGAGGATAACAGAAAAGGACACGCACCCGAATGAACATGGTCATGAATATATTATGGAGATATTAGTAGATGGTTATAAAAAAAATTATTCTTAGGTTAAGACTCTTCTGGTCAACTATGATCATGAGAAGAAAGTTGCCTGAACCCCATAACTTTATATACGAGAAGGATGAGTAATGAATAACACAATATTATGCGTTAAGTGGGGTGACAAGTACAGCCGAGAATATGTGGAAAAGTTAAAGCAACAGTGTGAAGATAACTGTTCAGTCCCTTTCAACTTTTACTGTCTCACTGACAAAAAAGAAAAAGATTATGATATTTTGTTTCCTTCAACTTGGGATGAGTACGAAGGTCTGCACAGTCGATTTCGTAATCAACAAGCTCCTTCTAACATGTGGGCATACAGAAAACTCTATATGTTTAAACTCGAAAAAGTTTTGGGAAGAGGTGGATGGGATGAATCAGAAAGAGATTTCAAGACTATAGAGGGAGATAATTTTCTTTATCTTGACCTTGATGTTATCATCCATCAAGACCTAAAATATTTCTTTGATCTTGATATGACACAGCCTTGGATTGTGAAAGGTTGGTGGAATGACATGAATGAGTGTCGTAAGAACTATGCTGCAATGAAATCAACACCAATTAACTCTTCTGTCATTCGATGGAATCGTGGACAGCTTGTTGAGGTGTACAATCACATTGTTAATAACTTAGATGTTTTGTTTTTCACATATCCTACCATAGACAATTATTTAAATCATTTTTGGTATAATATGTGGGCAGATGACAAATCATTTTTCTCTGTTTTTCCAGAGGGAGATATATATTCTTATTATAGAGGAAATATCTGGCCAAATGATTTGGACGAGAAAAAAATAAGATTGGATAATAAGATTTGTTTGTTTAATAATAGTGCAGACAATAACGATGTTGAGGAGTTAAAATCGTTATGGTAATTTTTGGAGAGGATGGGTATAACTTGCATTTACAATTTACACCAGAGTTAGCAAATGATTGGAAGAACGCAATGTTTGCTGGAATGATGTCATCCAGTGAACTTTCCACAGGAAACTACCAATATTTACTTCAAAGAGTTTTAGATTCTATGAACGCTTCACAGTTAGAGAGTAAACTATGGCTAGTAGAGACATTAAAACAACTTGATATCGAACCAAAAAGAGTTGCATTGTTGGCTGGTTGGTTCGGTCAATATATCGTGCCTCTTATGTTCGACACATTTCCAGAGTGTGAGTGGATTGAAAATTTTGAGATTGACCATGACGTTTCTCCTTTAAGTTATAAATTTAATAAACGATATAAGGATGAAAATAGATACAAAATTAATATGAGAAACGTGATGATTAAACCTCTCAAGTTTAGAGAGAATCCTAACACGCCAATCCCAAGAGATGATATATATGACATTATCATAAATTGCGCTTGCGAACATATGTATCCAATGTGGAAATTTAGAGAGATAAATTCAGCGGTTCAAAGAAATCCTATATTTGTATTACAATCATCGAATGATGATCAACACGATGATCACATAAATTGCGTTGAGTCTGAAGAAGAGCTGATTGATCAAGCTAGAATTAAACATGTTATGTGGTCTGGATCAAAAACTCTTTCTAATAAAAGCACAAGATTCATGGTGATTGGTAGATGACTCCTGTAGAGTGGTGCAGAAAAAATGATGTGTGGTATCTAAAGATTGATTTAGAAATACCAGAGGTAATTATTAAAGAAGCTCAAGCGGTTTACGATGAGGGTTTTTTTGTGCCACATCGACTACAGGATGGCGATGAATGGTGGTCTGCTGCAATACATGGATTTGTACATGAGGATGAAGATGATACGTCTTTGGGTTGGCGCAATACTATGAATCCAACTGGCCATCATTACACTGAAGATACAGTGAAGTGGGGATGGACTGAAGTGGCCGATGTTGCGCCAGAGATGAAGAGGTGGTTGGAAGACTTTCCACATAAACACTACAGGCGTTGTCGGTTTATGTTGATTAAGCCAAGTGGAAGTATTACTGCTCATCATGATGCTAGTGATGTTAGGATAAACGAAGGACGTACAAGGAACATATCTGCTGCGATCAATCTAGCAATCTATCAACCAGATAATTGTTATTTGCGAAGGGTAGATACTAAGGAAGAGTTGCCATTCGAGAACTGCACTGGATTTTGGTTCGATAATGGAGTTACACATGAAGCATTAAACATCTCAAATGAGAATCGTTTTCATTTCATCATTCATGGTGGATCAAACAAAGAGCGTATGCAATTGATGAAACGAAGCCTTGCTAAACAATTTGGTAATGACGTATTAAAGGAGATTGACTAATGGATGAAGAACTGCACGGGTTCTATAGTGAAGATGGAAAACGCACAGCAACTGTGCATCATGACGGTGAAACATATTATGTCAAGATGTTTACCAAAAAGGACTTGACCCTGACTGCTGAATGGGTTAAAGACGAAATAAGATATTTTCCTAACAAGTCAGAGCGGTATGCCGAAGACTGCGCTGAGAACTGGGTACTAGGAGTGTTCTAATGGCAGCTGAAATGATACATGATTTTACATTAGATTTAGATTTGGAAAAATACGAAGAGTTACTTCTGTTAATTATAGGAGACTATACTCAAATTGGTAGAAGAAAATCAAACGTGGGTGGTTATCAAAGCAGTTTGTTAGAATCAGAAGAGATGACGCATGAGCTCAAGAAAAATTTAGATATTAAAGTTACAGAGATAGATAAAAAAGTGAAGTTGCATAGCTGGTGGATAAATGTCAATGGAAAAGGACATTCAAATAATTCACATGATCATTATGACAGAACACCGCCGACTAGGAAAGCAGGAGTTAGTGGAGTATTTTATGTGTCTGTTCCAGAAGAGAATATGGGAGACATTGTATTTCAAGGTACAGTTATGAGATCAAATCCCACAATGTTTAATCCTCCTAAGAAATTTAAACCACGGCCAAATCGGTTGTTACTATTTCCCTCTGATTGTTTTCATTCTGTTGAACCAAATCAAAGTGATAAAGAGAGAATAAGTCTTGCTTTCAACTATACTAAATAGAAAAAGCATAAATCTTGATATAACTCACCGATGCACGTTAGAGTGTCCGAAGTGCCTTAGGCGTTCTGTTCCCACTAACAATCTTGGTGATTTATCTTTAGATAGTTTCAAGAAGATCATTAGTCATTTTGACCAGATAGAATTTTGTGGTCAGATATCTGACCCAATCTTTCATCCACAGTTTATAGAGTTTCTTGAACTTACCAGAGACAAGAGAGTCTTTGTACACACTGCGGCTTCTCATAAACCTATGGATTGGTACATGGATGCATTTTCTGCAAACAAAAATGCTACATGGGAGTTTGGTATTGATGGACTTCCAAAGGACAGTCATAAATACAGGATAAATCAATATGGTGAATATTTGTTTGAAGTGATGAAATCTGGTAAAGAGAATGGTAATGATATTAGATGGCAGTATATTATTTTTAAGTATAATGAAAATGACATATCCGAAGCTATAGAACTTGCTCGTAAATACCAAATTCCCTTACAGCTAAACAAATCTTCACGGTGGTCTAGTTCAGATGATCCATACAAACCAAGTGAGATTAACTGTGCTTAAACCAAAATGTGCGAAAGGAAAATCATTTGCATTAAATGCAGAGGGGTATCTGTTGCCTTGTTGTTGGACAGACCCACTACGAAAATTGAAACCAAATTATAATGGTAACATGGATGGTATGGGCAATTTGTTCAAAGAAGAATTGAAAGTAGAAAATGTTGATACGATAGAAGATATCATAATGTCAATAGAATGGCTTGACTTTTTCAATGGACTAATCAAGGAAACATCTGTTCCTAAAATCTGTACAAGATATTGTAGTGATGACAGAGATACGAGAGAGGAAACAGTCTATGACTAAGTTAAAAGACTTGGAATGGTTTTGCCCACAACCGTTTATGAATGCTGTTGTTAATCATGACAGGGTTACAAAACCGTGTTGTGTTTTGAAGGGCTGGCCTAATCGTAGTATCAAGGAATCTGGTAAGACTTCTGTAATGGACGTTCATCAATCACAACTAATGAAAGATTTTCGTAAGGAATTTTTAGAGGGCGGTGGACCGCTAACAGAAAAGTTTTGTCTGGTTTGCAAAGAG
>Ga0209709_10001888_pt1 | contig 18836 bp, 10 predicted proteins | sample ArcticOcean_MG_C_2_FD_187435 | JGI IMG/M metagenome (GOLD analysis project Ga0209709, IMG submission 187435) | Marine microbial communities from western Arctic Ocean - ArcticOcean_MG_CB4_136 (SPAdes) (version 2) | ecosystem: Environmental > Aquatic > Marine > Oceanic | place: Arctic Ocean... | reverse complement strand
AGGACTCAGCCGCCAACGCCGTCCCAGACGACACAAGCATCCCGCCGACCGCCCACCTGTATATCAAGGTGACTGTTTAGAGCGGTGCAGAAATCGAAGCACTGCGTCGCAATATACTATTCATCAATAGTACAAAAACTGGCCCCATAAAATACGAAAATATACTGGGAGGCTTGAAACCTACTAGATTCAGGCGCTTTTCTGCGAGTAAACGTACCCTCTTGCGCAAATCTGTAGCACGTAGATACTGAACAGCCTGAGTGCTATTTCATTGAACAAAAGCGAATCTGCAGCAGGACCAATTTCAAAGATTAACAGCCCCAGAATCAAAACTGTAACGATTTCTGTTAGCGACTGTAGTGACTTCATTACCTGCGTTGAAGTTGCTCGCATCACTGCTATTTCAGATTCTGAGATCATCAGTTTCAAACTGTGGTACGCCTCCTTCATCATACCCACCGGATTCCAGTCTACTTGCATTTGTAGGCGTCCTAAACTCAACCTGTGTGACATTTCTAGAACAACAAACAGTGTTGTTACAGTCTGTGCCATATCAACTAAAATTGACGCCCAAGAAAGATCAAATAATTCAGCTTTATTTCCAAACCAAAGTACCCAAATCCAAACAAGAATGAGATATTGTATTGGTCTTGCACGTTTGCGTATTCGTTGCACTAATGACTTTTCATCACTCAGTAAGGTCTCGACAACAAGTGCCACACAAGCCACCAAAGAAAGAAGACTTCCAACTAAGAGTAGCCATCCTGAATTATCACCATCGATCCATGCTTGTCCCAGAATAAAGGTGGTTGCCAACAACACAAATGCGGTTAGTAAATTGGTTACGCCCAACATTACTGAAAGTGGGTCCTTAGGGTCTTTTAGAAGCATTAACCCACCCATCAAATGGGATTCAAATGGTTCAGATGCTGAAGAATACCCTGCTTTATTGCTATTAACTGAAGCCGGTAGAGCTAATTGCATATCTTCACTATTTTGACTTAGAGATTTTTTATTTGCCCAATCTCTAAGATAATCAGGTGTGAATTTTTCTACCTCTTCCTCGGTAACAATTTTCCCATGTTCAGTGTAGAGCCATCTAGTTTTGATTGGTATAGGCCCATCTGAAACTTCTTTCAATGTACTGATTTGAAATTCTCCTTGAACCAAATTTGGTAATTCCTCTACCAAATTAGAATCATGTTCATCACTTTCTTTCAGGAGGTCTTCGATTTTGCTAATATCTTGCTTGAGTTGGAATTTACCTAAGAAAATGGTATGTGCTTGGCCTAAGGTCTTGTAATCAACGTTTGAAACACTTTGAGTTGCGAGTATACAACTAACGCCAAATTTGCGACCTTGCTCAAATAGCAGCTTTAGCATTTCCTTGGGCTTAGGTTTTGTTTTATTGTCAGGAGGAAGATATTTTTGGACTTCATCGATAAAAAATAGCAACCTTACTTCACCTTCAGCAGCATTCTGCTTTAGCATCCATGAATTTATTTTACGGCTTAACTCAAGCACAAATGATTGACGGTTTTCCTCAGTGCCAAGTGAATTGAGATAGAAGATATTGACGGGCACTTTACCTTTTTCAGCAGGTTCAATCAAAGTTTCAATGTCTAGAGGAACTCCCTCACTGAATAGGATTTTTGTGACTCCTGAATCGAAACTATTGAAGGTTCTAGACAATTCTTCGCGAGTACTTTTTTTGATATATCCAATAAGCAATTTTTCAATCTTTGATTCCTCAGCACCTTCTTCTATCAACACCTTAGGATCAAGAACTAGGTTTGCTAATGATTCAAAATTAGTTGGCAAGCAATCAAATTTTGCCGATTCAATCAACAATTCATTCAAGAACGATTTGACTTGTTTACCGGACCTAGGGTTTTCGGTATCATGGCCTGCTAAAGCAGTGAATCCTGAAGCCATTAAGTCCCAAGCTTCTTGAATGTCATCACTGTTTTTGTATTCTCCTCGTGGCGGGCTAAACGGATTCAAACAGACTTGCAAGCCATTACTTTTCCCAGGGGTCCAAATACGGACTTCAGCGTTATTCCTCCACTCCTCAAGTCTTTCTTTACTACCACCCATTTCAGAGATTTTATCAGGATTACCTGGCTGTGCAAATCTTGCTAAATCACCTTGAGGGTCAACGATTATCGATGGTATGCCTTCGAGAGTTGCCTCCTCTATCAGAACTTTAGCAGCTACTGTTTTCCCGGAGCCGTTTGCTCCAAGCATAGCGACATGTCGGCGCAGAATAGAAGTGGGCAAATTGACGGGTTCGCCTGTCACTCTATTTGTTCCAATTTCCATGTAATCACTCTTCAACTTGTTCTAGTGATTCTTCTGTTTCGGAATCCCCGTCTCCAACAGTGAATAGTGCGGCATCATCTGTTCTTGGAACTTCCTTGGTTTCTTTAGGATTGTCTTTGGCATAATTAAGCCAACTTGAATATGCTTCAAACCAAGCCTTAGCCCTTGTTTCCATATTATCTTCTTCTTCATTCTGTTCAGAATCATCATCTTCTACTAACATGAATGGGTTGGATACCGCTTTTTGTTTAACAACGACTTCCTTGAATAGAGCATCTCCCTGAATGGCTTCTGCCTCTGAATTATGGGTGTCTTTGAGAACTTTGTATTGTGACTTATCTATACCTGTACCTTTCCAAAGGTTTTCTTTTCCAGCACTCAATTCATATCTCAAAGCCATAATTCCAAGTAATTTTACAATATTCCTATTTCCAGTTATATCTCCTCGCAAAGCATCAGAATAGTCCATTTTATCGCGCTTAGGTATTTTGACGCCATCGGAGAATGATGTTTTCTCGGACTCAAACTTTATTGCATCTTGACCCAATCTTTTTGGATTGGAAAAATGAGTTGTGATTGTTTTTGTTGGTATTTGTAAACGGCGAATAAATTCCTTGTTACCTGCATCAGTCCATTTGTTTACATTACAGCTCAGCCATAAAATATTGTATAGGAAAATGTAAGGGTGCAATTTGCTTTGATTGAAAGACCAGTATGGGTTATCACCAGTTAGGCCTGTCTCTACATCATGCAATAGCATCTGGAATTGGTCCGAAATATCTGCAGCAGGGGAACCCCCTAGAATAATGGTTGCGAATGAGGTAGGACCAAAATCAGATGATGTGCCAAATTCTTTTGCCTGTCCGAGATCTATTCCAAAGTTATAGCTGACCGCATTCCTAGTATTTTTAGAAACGGTATCAAGCGGCAGTTTTGGATTTCTATCATGTATCAGTGTTAACATTTTAACTGGTTTCCCAATCAATCTATCACTAAAACCTGTCATTTCAAAGTGCACACTTCTTGACTTTTGGAATTCGTCTGAAAGATACTCTGCCTGACCGATTGATTCATTCAAGTAATACGCAATATCATAAAATAACTGCTTTAATCGAATAATAGTTGTAATTTCGTTAGATACTGTTTCTTCAACTTCCTCTTCTTCAGTTGATTCATCTGTAGCTTCTTCAGTTGATTCATCTGTAGATTCTCCTTCAGTTTCCTCTGAGGAATGGTTTGAGATAACCAACTTCATAACAACTTGTATCCAACCTCTTACTTCAGGTGTCGACAAAGAATCATTACCTAATACTTGTTTCATTGACTCAAGATCTCCATTATGTGAAAGATATTCATTTCCTAGAATTTCCTCTTCGAAATACTCAAGACACTTCAGGTCTAATTTATTCCAGCCTGCAGGAAAATCATTCTTGAGCTCTTGCAAGAGGGGTTTTATTTTGTGTAATCTTGTGATTAGTGTTGCTAATTGACCAGCGTATAATTCCGGCCTGTCAAGGATTTCGTTTCTTTCGTATTTTTCATTGAAAATTTGGCTTATTGTTTCACTATATTTTCCTAAATTGAATCCTAGTAAATTCAATTGGCCACCCAGATTTACCCTTAACTTGTCAACATTTCCAGTACCCAACAAAAGTATTCTCATTAATGGCACGAAAGATATTGACTTTTCATCCGGAAGTAGGTTCATGTATCTCATATTGTTTAGTATATGATTGCCAAATGAGAATGTTGGAGATGCGATTCCATTACGATTTTTGGGGATATAATCGGGGTCCAGCGGGGTATCTTTGGAATCAGAACGGATATATCTAGCAAGACTTGCTGCTGCGCTTCTTGCGGGCAACAAATCTTCGCCACTGTTTACTGGAACGTCCCTTACTACTGAAAAATATCTAGCCAGTCGTGGATGATTACGAAGATAAAATGATTCACCCTGGTTGACTAATTGTAAATCAAAATAATCTAAGATACAATCGAATTCATTTTTCCAGTTAACGGTTAGTAATTTTAGGGATCCTTGTGGATCTATTATTTCACCTGACAACTCTCCTGAATGGTTACTCTGCAATAGTTCCAAAATCAATTTTGCAAATCCATTGATATCTTCAATCTTGAGGTTTTTGCTATTACGCACTACTTTCTCCTTGAAACTATCCTGAGATAAATTGAAATTTTTGTAATTCAATAATTCTTCTAAGTTTAAGTCTCCTAAATCTATGGATTTAAGAATTGCTCCAGGCAAGAATGAATTAAGATATGCTGGCCCAATACTCCTCAAAATTTCAGCGTTATGAATTCCCAATTTAGGCAACGTTTTGTATAAATGTTCGGTGTTAAATGAACTATCTTTGTATTGGTATCTCGACACAGAGGTATCAACTCGTAACAAACCAATATCATATTGAGACTCTGAATGTGAATTCTTTGCTTGCAAATCCCAAATATCTTCGGTTTCTTTATTTAATTCAGATAATCTATCATAGTCTTTCATCACTGAGTTAAAGAATACGGATTTGTCTATCAATGAAATCCACCTAACAAGATTAGAAATATGTGTCCCAGAAAAACCATGTAGGCGTTGTAGATTCTCTCTGGAAGAGGCATTAACTTCAAAAATAGTCTCTGAATTTTTATCATTCCATAAATCGGTTAAATTGTTACAATATTTATCGACATCAGTGAAATTGCTTGCATCTTCTACTACATTATACGGATTAATCTGTAACATATATCTTAATCTGCTTCCGAAGAAGCTACCAATCCACATCTCAGGGTTTGAGGTAACATTTCTATCAAAATACATAGGATTTGCAACCGGATTTGAAGATTCTGGGTTTACAAATTTAGAGGTTAGCATTGCTTTTAGGACTCTTTGAATCTCATCTGGCTCGATTTTTGCAATATCTCTTGCCTCGGCAGCCTCTTGAAGACTTACTGAGTCTCTATGATTTAACAATCCGATTACAAGGGGTGAAGGAGTAATCTTGACTAAATCGCTGTGATCTATTTTTTCATTCATTACTTTGTAAACTCCTTTCTCAGCCGGCAGTCTTGGACCAATGATGTTTAGCATTAAGTCGAAAATTACAGAATTATACACCGTGAAAGATTTCCCTGATGCAACTAAATTATTTGTTGAATTTACACCCAACTCAAGGTGAGCATTGCTGACTAAAACAGACTTTACTAATTTGTCATTTGTGCTTCCAGATAATGCAAGAATCTTGAGAGTAATTTCGTTAATGCATTCGTTAAATGAATCTAATGCTAATCCATATGTTCGTAAAATAGTTCTAAACTTGGATAAAACCGCCTCAATTTCTTCTTTCTTTTTATTCTGCAGTTGGTTCTTAATTAATTCATACAACGGAGTCAAACCAGGTGAGAAAACTGAAACAATTTCTGGTATCTTTCCTCTCTCATCTTCAATTTTGAACTCTGCATACAGTTTAGTCATGAGATCTACCAAATGTTTACCGGTTAATGAGGACACATAGTAATCATCTTTATCATCACTCTTCGCTTCATCTTGAGCCATTTTGTGCGTAGTAGCACGGCCATCGAGAATCATACTGAATGGATCATAGATACTATTCCACCAGTTAGTCCAGAATATTGTTGCTGGGCATCTGCCATCTGTGGACTGTTCTTTGCACCATGTGCTGAACGTGTTAACTTTATCTTTATCTTTTGGAAGAATATTCAACATTTCTGAAATCAAAACCTTATACGGAATCTCACTTACTTTCTTGCCTCTCCACGTAGCAATAACACCATCAAGTTTTACAGTGTCTTTATTATCATCTGAGAAATCAATTAAATTTCCTAAGGATGCTCTCCATTCATCAGAAGTTGTCAAATATCTACCTTTGTGCCCTTGCTTAAATACTTTTGACAATGCAGGTAGAATCTCTTCTCCTGCTTCTTGATTAACTAATTTTAGCAATTCACGAGATTGTTTCTCCATTTCTTTAGTATTACGAGTAATCTCTCCACCAAATAGCCTCATATCACTCAATTCGATAGGGTCTTCTACTGCATGAATTCCGTCATAGGTTGCTTGTAATATATCGCTTACAATAAATGGAGTATTTATCTTAGCAACTGACTTTGACTCCGAAGCACCTTCTCCAACTGAAACTACCCAAATCGTAGTTTCTTTACCAAATGTTTTCCTTGCCTGTTGGAGAACAGGAAGCACCATACCACTGCCGCTACCACCTGCAAGGCTGTGAGTAATTACAATATGACGAGGATTACTTCTACCTTTTTTGCCAACATCCCTCATTACTTCAGTAATCTCTGTCTCGAATCTGAAACCATAAGCTCTTCCGACACCAGTTTCCCCACCTGCCCCTTCTCCTTTGGGTTTTAGTTTCAGAATATTTCTTCTCGTTCTTGTTGTTTGTGAGGACCTGTCTTCGCGGTCACGATCTCCCCATACGTAGTACGCTGGTTCAGATGATTTTGCCAATTCATCTACCTCTTCTCCAAGGTTAATAGCAAGAAGGTGGATTTTTTTGTGGAATTTTTCTTTAAGCAATTCTTCAGCAGAGGTTTTTTTGTCATTGTCTAAAGAATAAATATTCTTGAATTCCCCTCTAATATCCTGTAAGTCTTTTGATGAGGCACCTAATGCTGTCATCAATCCTCGACATCTTGCGTCTGAAAGATTATTCAAGCAATATAAGATACATTCCCTAAGAATTTGCCCTCCTGCCTGTCCTAAACCAATCCAGAATACTGATTCATTGGTGACATTAGATGAAAGGTCATGCAAGAGTTGGTCATAGAAATCTTTAGCACTGAACTGGAGTTGTTTTGCCTTCTTTTCCAAATCTATAAACTTAACACCAGTTCCCATAACTTCCCTAATTTTACCTTCTCCGGTAGAAATTTTTGGTTCTGCTTCTTCAACAACATGGCCTGTGTCAGGAGTAACAGAATGCTCTTGTATAGTTTGACGAGCTAATTTATATGTCTTCATTGCTTGATCGAAGTCGGATTTTAGACGGTTCATCTTCAAAAACTCTTTTTCAATATCTTGTAAATTTTCCAATTTTTCCTCATCAATCAAGTTTTGATAATATCCAGGGAAGTAAGTTTCAATTACTTCTTTCATGAGTTGTTCTAAGCCATTTTCCCGAATAATTTGATTAATTTCGCTATCCAACCTGGCAGCTGGATTTTTTATCGACCTTTCAGGGGAATGTTTTGATGAACATATAGTCTTAATCTCTTTACATAATTTTATTGCTGATTTGTAACCTTCTGCCTTGTCAGGGTTATCCTCTTCTTTTCTAAGTGCTTCTTCAACTGGTCCAATTTTTTCTTCAACTGACTTATATGCATCATCTTCAGATTGCACTCTAAGTTCCAAATTTGGAACTGGAAACGTCGTATCAGATTCCGATGAATCTAATACCCACTTTTCAGTAGGAAATAATATGTCATTCAATAGATTGTCTATAGCATCGAACAAATTGTCTTTGTTAAATTCATCATTGTTATGTGTCCCTAAGTAGAATCTACGTTCAGTTCTGTCTTCCCAATCGGGATTGGCGAGAATAATTTTTTCTATATTTTCTGGAGACTTATCTTTATCAACAGATTCTGGAAGTTTGGGGTTTGCATCTTCTGTCTTTTCTGGTTCTTTACGTACATCTAGATAACCCAACAGAGTTACCATTTTAACGCTGAAAGATTTTAGACGAGGGGAAATCCATTTTTCCAGTACTTCTGTAGCTGCTTCTAAATCAGCTAGCGCTGCATTGTTATTCTCAAATAAGTCTTCAATAAGCGAAATCATCTCATCCAATGCAGTGGGCACAAGAATATGTTTGTCCTCTCCTTTTTCTACGGCACTTTGATGCTTCAATCTTGCAGATAAACCTTGAAGGTAGATTTGGGATAGCCATATTGAGTAAATTATTTGTTTTGCATCTTTTTGTTCATAAGATACCTTAATTTTCCTCTTCTTGCTTACTTCATCGGGACCAATGTAACTACTTGGTGATTTACCACGTAAGTTAGATGAAAAGTAGAATTTGTTGTTTCTGTCAATTCTGACATCAAATTCTTGCATCGTACCTGGGAGAATAGGTTTTGGATAGAATTTCAAATCAGGGATCTCAGTTCTACCTATTTTCGCAGCAGCAGTACGCTTAATTTCCAGATTGCTGACAGAATCACCAATCTTCGCGATTAACTCTTCTAAGTACGGAAATGGAATTGTTGACATCGAATGACTGCTGGGTTCCATGTTTGCCCATACGGGTTCAAATAATAACTTGTTCGCCATCAATCTCTAGAGATTTAGCCCAAGTTCCAATCCAACAACCCACAGAAATTACCATTGCAGAGTTCTCTACTAAATCATTTGTAGACTCAATGACCACTCGTTCACTTTGCATCACCTTTGAATCAAACAATCCAAGTAATTTTGTCCTTGATACCATTTGTTCAATATACGCTGAGTCAAATACAGAATTAGGCCGATTGTACCGCAAATTATCATCTGTGAACACATCTTCATGTTTACCAGGTGAAAGGTAAATTCTACCTGCTTTTTTACCTCGACTAATCGCTAATCTCTCCATTGAGTTCAACGTTTCTAAGTTAGTACTATGTTTATCATCCTTGCTGATAAAAATCAACGCTTTTGCGACGTAATTTCCAGTGTTTTGGTTTGAATAAATAGAATCACGAAATACCTGTTTTACAAGAGATTTCTGAAACCTTGAAATCGGTTGATCCGACCAAACGAAAAAATGAAATCTCTTTGGATTGCTACTTTGAAAGATACGATCATTTAATTTTACCAAAGACCCGAAAATTTCTTCCATGTCCTTGTTTATTTGCCAATTCTCAAGATTATCACAGGATTCACCATAACGGGTTTTTCTTTGCCCGATTACTAATCTCTTCTTACCATATGGTAACTCAAGGCTTTCAGAGATTTCAAATGCTGAATCATCTGCCAATTTTTCAATTTTGATTAATGAATACTCTCCATCCAATATTCCGAATAAGTCATCAACTGCAATGATATTTTTCACCAAATTAAATGTGTCTATTCTCCACTCTTTAGCGCCTTTTCCACCTATGTCTCGGGAGATAATTTTCATTGCTTCATCTAATACATGCCTTACGAAAAAATCCAAAGAAAAATTTTCGTTATTGCCCAATGACCTGTTAGCAGAGTGCAAATACTGTTTTGCTGTTTTAGGGGCAAAAATAAGTTCATTCAATGGGCTGATTACAATGGAACGACTATCTGAAATGATGTTTCCATTATCAATAACGCTGGCTGAATCAAAAATACTTGAACTTGGAAACAATTCTTGGAAAATTTCTGCGTATTCGTCGAATTCGAACATCACATCACCCCGTACATATCAATTCCCAACGGGTCAATCAATAGTAAAACCTCACTACATTCATGTTCAACAACATCAATAATTCTGCATGCTGCCTGTTCCAAATTTATATTTTTTATTTTTGAAGAAGGTGCAATCGCAATAGCGGGAAATCTCGGAATAACAGAAATTTTTCCACTATAGTTGCCTATTGACTCATTGTGAAAACTCTCTTTCAATGCAGTAGCATGTTCGGGTTCAATTTTGCCAAACTGTTCGATATACTCCAAAATATCGCTAAATCTTAACTCAATCCAGCGGGTTACAAGATTAATGAAACCCGAGCCCGAGATACTAAGGGGAATGTCAAGATCTGGAGTCATGTGTAAATTAAGCAAACTGTCAAATTTACCATGAATTCTATCAGATTGGAGAACCGAAATCAATCTATGACATAATAACTGCAAATCATCGAATCTTGTAGTGGCGCCCTTGTCATCAATCCAACCTTTTTGAACTGCTATATTTCGCAGAGCCTTCTTGTCTTGGTGAGTAAAATCAGAATGTACTACTCCGACGTATTTTACATAATTTGTCAGTTCTGTCTTAATATCATTCTTCATTTGTTCATAGATTTGTAAAAAACGTAAATCGATTGGCCATATAGAAGAATTGGAATATCTATCATAACCTATTGAGGCATTGTAGTTGACATTTCTAAGATTATTATTTGGAAAAAATCCATCAAAATTTTCTTGGGATATCAAAAATAAATTTCGAGTCTTTCCGGCACGTGATGAAAAACCAAAGAAAGGGTCCATATTGATGGAGCTTGTTGATTTTTTAGGAAACAATACCTTCTGCTGCAAAATTTTGCTACTTGGAATCTGTATATCTCCGATCTTGATTATTTCAAAATGGTCGTTGTCCTCAACTCCAATCAAACACTTAGTTCGATAACCGCAGAATGAACAAGTAGTATTGTCAACTTCTGGTGGAACTTTGTCATCAAACCAGTCGGGGTTGATGCATTTGTAATAATCCTCATTTTCATCCTTTGGCCTAACAAATTCTCTTAGCTCTATACTCGACAATTTGTAATCCTCATCAGAATCTGCGCTAAGCAAATTGAGTAATAGTCTGTTCAAACCACTTTCATCAATCACCCTGACATTATCAAATGATTCTACATCAGTTGATTCTGATATCTGGATTTTCATTTGAAAATCACCTAGATGACTCGTACGAGTGCCAGGTTAACCTAGCCAATTCAAATTCAAAAATTCCAGAACGCTCTTCTTTAATCTGAGCAATCATTTCTGCAGATGTAGAAAGAGAGCGATCCATGTCGACATTCCCACTGAAGTATTCAGATAGGGAAAAGCACCAATCTTCTTGATAGGAATTTACAAGATTTAATCTTGCGGCGATACGCTGAGACAATTCGTCTTTGTTTGAACCTTTCATCGAGATTAAAAGACTTCTGAAATTTAGTAACCACCAAGGAGAAAAATCGTATTTTTCAAATTGGCAGGCTTTAATTGAGACAAAATTAACAAATAATTGGACTGATTCATCGATATCTTCAACAAAAATCGCATCATTTGAAACATTGTCACTACCCTGAATTACCATATCTAATACCTGTAACCTAGATGCGAAAACACCTGCACATGTAAGTAACTGATTTAATACAAGAGCATCTCTTGCTCCTCCCCTTCTAGAAAGCATATGTATCAGTTCAAACAAGGAAGGCAATAGTAGTAAAGCCTGAATGGATTCCCGAACATGAATATCTTTCTTCATGTCGTTGAATTTCATCACATCATCTAACCAATTATTGTAACTATTTTTGTAAATATTAACAAATAATTTCTCAGTTATATTGTTCACTTTATTACCAGGTTCGTTGATCGTAACTTTCAATTCAGTCATTAGTTTCTGCATTAAAATAGTATCAGATGTGATTTTCAAAGTCTCTTTGAAAAAGTTAAGTTTTTGCTCTTCAATTTTCCTAGATTGTAAAGAAGACAGATTTTCACGCAAATCGCCACTTAACCATTTTTTGAAATCTAAAAATTCCTCATATTTTGCTGAATCATCGAGATTATTCCAGGTATCAGATTTTGAGGTTTCACCGATATTTTTCCCAAATGAACGCCCAACAACGACCCCTAAAATGCAACAACTCGGGAATAAAGTAAAACTAAACAGAGTATAATTGCGTTCAGAAAGAAAATGAATAGACAATAAAATCAAAATTAGACTAGAAGAGAAGAATAGAATCTGAATAAACAAGTTATTTTTGCCATCTGGCTTCCAACTCATACCTGGAACTTCACTTAGGGTATTGTCAATTTTCTGACTTATTATATGACGCGACTCTATTGCAAACAACAATGGAATTCCACTCAATCCTATGAGGATTAGTGGACCAGAGACTGCAATGTTAAGGAAAACATCATCTCCTGTAAGTCCAAACCCAATCAGCAAAGTAGAAATTAGTATCAATATCAGGTGTGACATCGAGAGATTTCTTTCAACTATTGTTTCATTTTCCAACGTTCTCACCACCTGTTAGGTCTACTATTGTGTCAAGAAGAATACATAATCTGGAAGAACCGGAAGACAAGTTAGAAACAGACAAATCATCGGTTGTGTTTTTGCTTAAATCGCCTAATTCATAGCTATCAAAATGTACGTTAATTCTGTTTGAAAATGATTGTAACATGTTTTCAAATGTACTTCCATCAATGCTTTTATCACCATTTTTTATCAAGAAAATATTAGTGATACCGGTAGAATTTCTTGATGGCCCATCTAATTGCCATTCATCGTGAACTCTTTGAAGGATGGATTTAACAAATTCGGGAATTTTCTCCTTATGCTCTCTGGCTGATTGATTACTATTGCTCGACAAATTTAATGGCATATTCTTTGAGACTAACATTTGCTGTGGGAGCAACTCGTTTAATTCTGAAACATTATTAGATTCAGACTCACCTTCCAAGTTAATATCAATTGTAATTGCCATAAAATTTTTTGATTCCTTTTTTGTTCGTGAAAACATAACTCGATTTCTGAAAAAAGATGAAATCATTTCACGCGAACAAAGTGTATTTTTGTGCTTGATTTCTAGATTGTCATGTCTAGATTCAAGTTCATACTTCAATAGGAAACCAAACTTCTGTGAGGTCTGACCTCTCCTCCAACATGTAAATTGATTAATCATTCCTTTCGAGAGGTCTGCCTCCTTTTTCCTAGTCGAAATACATTTATTGCATACAGATTTTTCTTTCTTGTGCGAATCTAGAACGGAAATTTCAGACTCGAAAGTAACTTCATTGTAATCACAACCTATCTTTTTCAAATTAATTATTGCCACATGGCCGAAATTATTGTCTTCAGAAGACCTCAGGAAACTGGTAGTCAAATCTCCTCCAGAGAATGTTTCAACATCGATATGTCCCCCGATTAGGAGAATCTCTAGTTGCTTTCTCTTGAACTCCTTTGATTCAAAACTAACATCAGGTGATTCCGATAATGAGAGTTCCTTGATTGACTTTGAGCATAGAGATAAATTCTCTTTAATGCTATTTATGGAAGTTTGAATCATTAGATTTCACCTCCCAAGCCGATTGACAAAAGTGATTCAATGAAGTACATCTTGAAGATCCCAGATAGCAATGCTCCGCGGCGATTTAATCCAATTTGTCTTCGATTACCAAACCTAGTTGAGGATTCAATTGGTTTAGCAGAATATGGAGTGCGTGCATTTGAGGATACAACATCAGTATGGATTTTGTAAATTATTTCTCGAACGCCCGAAGATAAATCAATTGGGATATCGTGATTTTCTAAAGATATCCGCAACCGATTATACAATGAAACAAATGAACTGATTGGGTCTATTACGCTGTCATTGAACTTTTGTTCCCAATCTGTGAAGTTGGTGAAGTCTTCTATTGAATTTAGATTCGAGAAGTGTTCTAACTTTGAAAACTCGGTTAACAAATTTCCAGATTGTATCGATTTGTACCAGTTTGACAATGATTTAATGCACTCTTTACTAATTTCACTGCGCACCATAGCTTTACTAGAAATTTCTTGAAACAACATTACAAACAAACTGAAATAACTCCTCAAAGCAACAACCTTCGAGTTTAATTCGTTTTCATCTAAATTGGCAATCGAGATAAAATTCCTTTCAGCAGGTAAGACCGTGCCTGAACTATTTTTTGTCATCAAAACAGAATGAAAAACACTCTTATCTGGATTAGTTCCAAAGATTGTATCACATGCGACTGACCAATCTAATTCAGGGTGTTTCCAGGAAATTATTTTTGTCGAACCTCCTACAACAATTCGTTGACTCTTTGCTGGAATTTTAGAATTATGCACTCCTATTGATTGAGGGTTACTAACAATTGTATTCTGTACAAAATTGATCCAAGACTGTCTAATATCTGCCCTGCTTATCGAATCTCGAAAAACGCTTAGAGGCTTTTTGTAGTTGATTGGCAATTTGTCAAACAATTGAGTGACAGTTACCACTCCAGATGTGATTTTATCTCCATCGATTCTAACTGGAGTCAGGTAGTGAAATGGGATGGTCTTATCGTCGATAATCACACTGACATAATTCTTTGAGCCATTCCATCTAGGCGCAACATCATCTGGTCGAACAAACTTCGCATCACCGTTTTCAGCCCAATAAAGGTAAGCTATTTTTTTAGAAGAAAGTTGGCTATTTATCCTTTTATTGTATAGCATATTTCCAAACCATTTTGCAGAAACTGCCTCTCCTGAACATATACCGCTCAAAATTGAAATCTGAACGATAACTGCGTGACCTAATAGATTGAAAAACACAGATTCAGTAACTAAATTATTCGTTGCTAAAACCAATAAAAAAATCGAAGTAAATATTGGAACATAGATTACAAAGATTCTCCATTTCATTTCTTGGCAAAAATTCACACTGTAATAATGTCCAACAAATACACAAATTGTGACTAAAATGACTAAAGTGATTGCACTAATTGAAGAGAATGGATTTATCATCGATTGCGTGACTACTACCATTGAAGTTAGAATCAAAGACAGTAAACAAATCAGAATTCTTCCAACTTTGATTTCAGTGTATGAGCTTTCGATTTTGTCTCTAATCTTTACAATCCAAGGGCTTATGCTTCCCTTAACAAAACTCATTTTTTCTGAGACGAAGACGCTGAAATTGCTCACGCTAAATCACCACTCATAGCAACTTTTTGCGTAATGCCGCTATCCTCTCGGCAACCATCAAGATTTCGTCATCAAGCAGATCCTCTGACTTAGGAGACTTAAGTTGGCTTCTTCTTGAAAAGCACTGTGAAAAAACAAGATTCAAATCATTCAAAATCCCATCTTTCTGTGCTTCCCTCAAATTCAATAATTCTCTTGCCTCAGAAATTGCGGAATCATCCTGAGATTTTTCTAATTGATTCTCAAGGTAATTGATATCAGAATTACCTATAATTTGCAGGTCATAATCTAATTTTGTGGGAACGAATTTGAAATAATTCGTAGCACTAATCAAATCTGCATTAAACCACCAAGACAGTCCCATGTCACTCACCTAACCAACTTTCAATACGTTCAATTTGTTCAATAATCTGCGAAATATCAACTGTCATTTTATCTTTAGATACAATCGAATCCTTGTCAGAATCATTTTCATCTGTCAAGTAAAAGTAATCCAATTTCAGTGTTTCATTCAAAGAATTGATTGTAGTTACTCGCAATAAATCCGCAAACTCCACTACTAGTTTACCGTAATTCAATATTGCATCACCTTTCTTATTTATATCAACATAATTTCCAATATCAATTGGTTTTACATCTTTTGCTTGAACAACAATTCTCATACAGTCTTCGACCTCGGTAATGGCTTGATTCAACTTGTTGGTGCTAAAGCCACCTTTAGAGAAGGATTTAATCGTGCTAAAATTCGAGCGGGACAAATTTCCAACTCCCACGAATATATTTATGCTCCAATAAATTGTTCAAGTTCACTTTGATTCTCGTTAATCATTGATTTGGTCAGCGCATCAATCAGTTCAAAGTTCTTATTGAATGGATTCTCAATTTCCGTTTGGGTCTGGGATAAATCCATTTGTTCTCCTAATCTTGGCATTATCAACCCATCAGCAACATTTTCTAGGAAAATTTCGTTGTATATAAATCCTAAAAGTCGTTCATTTCTAGACTGGCTTTTCAATCTGGTACGTTGACATGATGAGATCCAATCAGAGAATTCATTTTCAAGGATAAATGACTTATCAGCAGGAGATGCAGCATCCTTTACCTTTTCTCTTATATTTTTTAGTTCCTTCAATTTCAGTTCCACTTCTTTCTTCATTTCTTTGACTTTGACTTCATTATCTTTCATCTTTGTCTGCAACTGTTCGAGCTCGCTTTCCGCAAATTTTGCGGCATTTTTCCCGTGCTTTACTAAGATGTTAGAGTAACTGGGGTCTATTTTCCACTTCTTAATCTTCGTTGCTAGAATAATTTGGTTGGTTTGTTTTTTACTTCCACTACCAGAAGAAATTCTTCCAATAATATATCCAATAATCAAACAAAGTCCTGCAACCGCTGCGGTAACCATCTCACTATCTAGGGCCATAGCGTGTCTTTAATGTCATGAGTAATAATCTATTCTCCACTAAACTCGTGTTCTATTAGCCTCGACACCAATTCTGATTTTTTACCTCCAGTCGGCAAAACTTTCGATTTGAGTGCCACTTTGAGATCGATCACTCTTAGCTCTGAATATTGTTTTTCTTTCCAAGCTTTTGCAGCCAATCTGAATTCATCATCTGAAATTATTTGGTCATAGTTTTTGTCAAACTCAATCAAGTGTAATTTGAACTCATCGGCATCAGAATATGGTATGTTATATTTCGTCATTTGGTCGTCCAAATTTTCCATCATGTATTTAGTATCAATCTGGTCTATTGTCAACTTTTGTTGCTGGATATTGCTTGTTGATTCTTGAACCGTGTTTATTGCCAACAAATACTTCCTGACAATTATGAAACATATCGATAGCATTGAGATTAATGCAGAAATAAATATGATGATAAACAACATACTGTGGCTAAAATCTTCAGCAGCGTTAACCAACCGCTTACTATTTTCGACCTCAGAAATTGGATTTAGGGATGAAGAGACAATTACATCGAACAACTTGTATTGTACAAATTCACATTCATCAATAACCTCTGAACAGTCGCCCTGAATTATCGGCTTTGACAATTGGCCTTGTTCTGAAATAGTGTATCGATCAACATCTCTTACGAATGAAGACTCATCAACAACCCATGGCCTAATGACTACATCGAACACACCTGAAGGGAATTTTGTCGATGGTTCAGAACACAAATTGGCATCAATTGCATCCTGGAAATTCCAATTGCGAGGGAAATATGTCGATTTACATGCGAATTCTGATTCAATTCTTTCATTCCCATCGATAAATGTGAACTGCCAGATTATCTGATTTATTCCATCATAATCGAAAATCGATTGAGAACAACTTGATAGAGGAGCAGTGGACTGACTTTGAATGAAACCATCGGATTCTTGAATATCCCAATAACTCTTACCTAGCGGACAATTTGTATTCACAGTATTATCATAAATTGGCAAATTGTCATCTGTACGAATTATTTCCCCAGAACCGATTTTCAAATCATTTAGTGTTGATTTCATTGATACGCCAATATGGTCGACATATTCGATTCTCAATGAAAAATATTCGAGATTGAATAATGTAGAATCATGTACAGGAGTTACTGATAATGTATTTCTTACTGATGAATGATTAACCATCACATTAAACGAAAGACTACCGTTGCTTCCGAAAATTAATGATTCGGGATTTATATCACAATTTTCAACATCTTCTCGCACGGAAATTTCGTTTTTTATCGCAAATGAATAAGATGAATGGCAATCAAATAGATCATCAAGACCAATCAAGCCACGCTTCAGGAGGTAGAATTCTGATTCTCCTTCAGGCGGTGCAAGAACAACCGTCAATTCCGAAAATTGTGAATCCTCAGACAATTGAGGATTTTGTAAGTTGGTACTTGACCAAGCACTTGTGTGTTCGTAAAGTGTGTACCGAATATTTCCGACGTCTGAATACTTGTCCGATAATTCCAGTTCGAACGTATTTGTATAATGGTTGATGTAGGGTATATTCATAATTCCAGAAGTGGCATCTATTGTTTCAATTCCGCCTCCTGATTTGTAAATAATTAATTTCACATCACGAAGCCATGGCTGATCAATATCTAATTCTACTTGAATTGGGATATTAGTAACAGTGGAATCCTTTCTTTTCCACAAACAATTAATCATACGCAAATCCTCTTCTGAAGAAGATTCAAGACACTGAAGGCTGATTTGTTCAGTATCATAAATCTCCTCTACCACTCTAATTGAGGTTGTTCTTACCGGAGTTGTTGAAATATTCAGGTATGAGGTTCGACCAAAGGAATCTTGTGCGCTAATTGTAATATTATTTTGTCCTAAGGTGGAGGTTGGTAGTGAATATTGACCACTTCCCGTTGTGAAGAAACCATGATTTGTATCCGTGGAATAATTTGAAATTTCATTGACCCTCCAAACCAATTCACATTCATCGCATGAAAGAATCATATTTTCACTTATTATTCCGTTTGATAGGGCTGTCAGAACTTCAATCACTGGAGCTTTGTTATCAAAGATAAATGGAATCGTATTGGCTGAATATACGCGTCCCGCATCATCTACTAGATTGGCTGACATCAAATAACTTCCATCAGGCAAAGCAGATGAAGAGAAGAAGTTATTATCAAATTTGTAATTTGACAAGGCGTTACTAAAACTAAAGTTTACTGAAGTTATTGGTGCTTGTTGATAGGGAGTCACCACACCAATTGATTCGTTCAAGGAAGATGACAATATGTCACTATCCCAATAACAGGCTGTGTTTCCTGAACAGATTAATCCAACCCATATAGGGCTAATTTCATCGCGAGTAATAATGTCCAGATTGTTTGATGGCATCGCTTTGCCAGTAAGGTCTGAGCCTTGAACTGTTAC
>Ga0209709_10001887_pt1 | contig 18839 bp, 21 predicted proteins | sample ArcticOcean_MG_C_2_FD_187435 | JGI IMG/M metagenome (GOLD analysis project Ga0209709, IMG submission 187435) | Marine microbial communities from western Arctic Ocean - ArcticOcean_MG_CB4_136 (SPAdes) (version 2) | ecosystem: Environmental > Aquatic > Marine > Oceanic | place: Arctic Ocean... | reverse complement strand
CAGGAGTTAATATCTTTAGGAGCTGGAAGTAAAATAAAATAAAACTTGGAGAGTGGAATGGAAAAGATAAATAATTTGTTTGACCGGATAGCGACACCCTTGAATGGAGTCGCAAATTGGCTGTTGAGACTGGGGCTGGGTATTGCCTTCTTTTTGCATGGGTATGGAAAACTTCCTATGTCTGATGGATTTGTAGGCTGGCTAGGCTCTAAAGGCGTTCCGTTGGCTGAAACTACTGCCTATCTTGTGGCTTGGGGAGAGATACTTGCAGGATTGGGAATAATAGTCGGGGGAATAATAGCCAACTCTTTGAGCGATCTTGGCCATTTAATAACAAGAGTTGCAGGAGGAGCTATTGGGGTAATAATGATTTTTGCTTTATTAATAGCTCATTCTGACTGGGGAATATTCTTTGGAGAAAGGGGCTCCGTGCTCTTTGCAAGTGAACAACTTTTCCTTCTTCTATTAGGAACATACTTTGCTATCAAGGGAAATAAATAAAGGGACCAAGAATCCTTTCTTGGCCCCCTATTCATCGTAATGCCCTGGGGAAAAGGCATTACTTGCTCAGCTATAGCCGAGCAATCATGAAACCGATTTAAAATTTATAAGTAAATTTAGCTCCATAACTTCTTCCTGCCAAAGGGACTTCGTTTTTAACAAAAGAAGAATGATTTCTTGCAACTTCATCGAGTAAGTTAGATCCAAATACTGAGATGTTCAGAGTTCCATTCCCGGCCTCTATAGTTTTTGTTACTCTCATGTCTAACATGTCGTAACCTGCTGTTGAGGTTTCTCCTAAACCGACATCGTCTTGCTCACCAATATCTTTATAACTTAATAGAATTTTTAGATCTTCTTCCGAGTATGTAATCTTATAGATGCTTCTTTCTGGAGCAATTCTTGGTATATTTGAACCATCAGAGAATTCTGCAGATACGGAATCAAATCCAAAAGATACCAACAATTCACCTCGATAAAATCCAAACGTGTTGCCAATTTCCAGCTCATAACCATCCATTTCTGCATTTTTTTGCATGTAGTTAGCAAGGATTAAACCTTCGTGTTCGTGCTCATCCTCATGCTCTTCGTGGTCATCCTCTGTTTCATCCAGTAAATATATGTAGTTATCTATATCGTTCTGAAAGAGAGTTAATGAGGCGAACAAGCCGCTATTTTCGTAATTCAACGTAAGATCGAAGTTATTCGATTCCTCGGCCTTCAGGTTGGTGTTTCCAACTTCAAGCCTTCCTGTTGCTAAGTGTGGCCCATTTATGAAAAGCTCTACTGCCGAAGGAGCCCTTTCTAAATAAGACAAACCTAGGTTTATTGAAATGAAGTCATTTAGATCATTACTTATACTAAAAGCATAGCTTGTACTATTGATGTCTCTATTGAAGTAATCTATCTCTTCTTCGTGTTCATCCTCGTGTTCATCCTCGTGTTCATCCTCATGATCTTCCTCTTCCCTGTGAGTCACAGAACCTTTTCTAGAAACTTTGTCATGCCTTACACCAAAATCCAGATGGAACGCATTTAGTGGGAGACTTAAATAATATCCAACTGAAAGCTCATCACTGTCTGTTGGATTCATAAAGGCTTCAGATCCTATTATAGACATCGCTTCATCGGCTGACTTTACTGCAATTTTTTGTGACACAATTTCATTCCCTATATCGAATGTCATTCCATATTCTTTTGCATCATTTTTAAATAAGGTGGGTCCTTCAGAATGACCTTCGTGCTCATCCTCGTGCTCGTCTTCATCCTCGTCTTCGTGAGCTTCTTCATCGTGCTGTTCAGTCAACGAAGAATTGGTATCCCTAAAATAGAAATCTGCTTTATTTATAAAGCTATCTCTAAATGCATAAGAGCCTTCTACATTAAATACATCTGTGTCTGTAGTAGAAAAAATTCTTTCATCTTCGTGCTCTTCTTCTTCATGCCCCTCTTCGTCATGTCCCTCTTCTTCATGCTCTTCGCCGTGGAAAGGAATCCCGTATAGACTTTCAACACTAGTATAAGAAGCACCTATATAACCCCACTCTGCTACTTTAGATAAACCAAACCTTAAGGCTTCTGATTCATAATCAGAATTGGCTAAGAATTCAGGATTTTCCTCGTGTTCTTCTTCATGGCCCTCTTCCTCATGACCTTCTTCTTCGTGTTCCTCTTCAGTATGAATAATGGCGCCAGAAGGAATATCAAAATTACCAAATTTAGAATCCTTGTAGGCCAATGTAAGGTTAATTCCACCCAGGTTGTTCGCAAAAGATAAATTGTGACTATCTCCATCATTAACCGATTGATTTTCAGCTCCAACTTTCAAGTCCAAGCTTTCTAAATCTTTCTTTGGAATTGTATTATCAACAATATTTATTATTCCCCCCATAGTCCCATTGGAATACAGCAGAGAAGATGGCCCTCTCACAACCTCAATTTGTTGAATGTCATTAAGATCGACGTCATTAATGTGATCCCCCCCAATTCCCGATAAATCTCTTACGACCATCCCGTTGTTAAGTATCTTGACCCTATTGCCTGACATCCCGCGGATAATTGGCTGGCCTACTGCAGGTCCATAATCCGTTGACGACACACCCAACAATCCGTCCAATGACTCTCCTAGACTTTGGGTAAAATTTTCGGCAACATCATCGCCGTCCACCACGTGAAGGGGGTTTTCTATCTCACTTATTTTTTGATCTATGAATGAAGCCGTTACGATCACTTCATCTGTTTCGTTTGCGTTTACGTTTGGTGTTATTAACACACTCATCGCCATGAGTAATTGAAAGCATGCTTTCATGATTCCTCCTTGGAATATTAAATTTTAAAAACTTTTAATAAAGAATCTATAATTTAGGAGGTGCTCTTGCGTGTTTGTATTTGTATGTTTCTTTTGTTGCAAATATCTTTGGAACATCAGAAAAAGTTGAGTTTATAGAAAGAAAATAGAAAATATTTTCTTTGGATTCATTTATTTCTTCGTTGCTATTATTGCAATGGTTGCACTCTAGCTCCGTAAATGAAGATTCAGGATCTTGGTCATAGGAATGTGAAAGCTCATGTGCACCAAGAGCCGTAATCAGCAGTAAGCTTGTAAATAATATAAAAAACTTTTTTAGCATTCCAATCTCAAAAAAGAAATCATTCTAATAAAGATTCTAGCGCTGTCAATATATCTTCAGTTTTGTGTGGCGCTCTGAAGAAACCAGCGTAGTTACCTTGAGGGTTTATCAAAACCAGACTTCCGGTGTGGTCTACCGTATAAAAGGGGTCGTCACTTTCTACAACAGGTGAGAAGGGAACGTTTACTTGCGTGGCAAATGTGTATATTTTATCAATTGCTCCGGTTAGGCCTATAAATTCTTCATCAAAATTATTCAGGTATACATCCATTTTTTCTGGCGTGTCTCTAATTGGATCGACAGAAGCTAAGTAAAACCTAACTTTCTGTGATTTATCGCCGAGCTTATTTTTTACTTCTACAAGTTGCTTCATGGTTATAGGGCAAATATCAGGACAAAATGTAAAGCCAAAAAAGAGAACATTCCATTTGCCTTCAAATTTTTTAAAAGGAAATTGTTCGCCTTCATTATCTATCAAAGTGAAGTTGGTTAACGTTCTTGGTGGCTCTATAAAATAAGCCCCCAGATCTTTGTACTGCTCTAAAGAGAGCTCCCTTGGAGTCATGTAGTTATTTACAAAAAGACCAAGAATTAAAGCCATAAAAACAACGCAACTGGTGACGGTTAGTGTTATCCCTTTGTTCATAAATATATGTATTGATCGACTAGCATGGCACCAAAAAGTGCTGCCAGATAAGAAATTGAGTAAGCAAAAGTTTGCATGGCAGAAGCATTGGTATCATCTCTGTAAAGTTTTACAGAAAAATACAAGAAGCCTAGACCTAAAATTAAAGCTACAAACAAGTAAAGTTCCTGAAACATTCCAACGGCATAAGGAAGCATTGTGGAAGCAATTAATAAAACCGTATAAAGAACAATGTGTATCTTAGTGAACGGAACGCCTCTTTGTACGGGAAGCATTGGAACACCTGCTTCCGCATAATCTTCAACCCTATAAACTGCCAAAGCCCAGAAATGAGGAGGAGTCCAAACCATAACAATCAAAACCAACAGCAAGGCATTAGGCTCAATGGTGTTCGAAACAGCCGTCCAGCCTAGCAAAGGCGGCATGGCGCCTGCCAAGCCTCCTATAACAATGTTTTGGCTGGTCATAAATTTAAGATACCTTGTGTAGATAAAGGCATAAAATATAAAAGTTAGAGAGGTTAATATCCAAGTCAGTGTGTTCACATATACCACCAACATTGCAGAACCTATAAGGTAAAGAAGGGTCGCAAAAACTATTGCTGAGTTTTGGGAAATTGCCCCTTTTACAATTGGCCTAGAAGCCGTCCTGTCCATCTTTGCGTCAATATCAGAATCAAATATGTGATTAATAACTGCTGCTGATCCAGCTATAAAACTTATACCCAGTAAACCAAAAATAAATACCGATACGGGCGGACTGAAGTTTGACCCTATAAGCATTCCGCTTATGCAAGACACAAAAAGCAACGCTTGAACGCCAGGCTTGGTGAGTTCTAAATAATCTCTCCACAAGGGAGTATCTGTGTTGTTCATTTCAATTTAATCTCTAAACCTTAGGGCACATAAGTAGGTTATTAGTAGAAGACCGCCGAGATTATGTCCTACTGCAACCAATAAGGGTAGGCTAAAGACAACATTAGATATTCCCAGGCTTATCTGCAAAGCCAACGCTCCTGCCAATCCTACAGCAACTTTTAATAATCTTTGTTTGTACAGAACAAAAATTAAAGAAGAAAGGACCAAAGTTACTATTATGGAACCGAGCCTGTGTATCAGGTGAATTGCAACTCTTGCCTCGTCTGATAACAAACCACCCAAGTAATTGGGTCCTATGTTTTGAAAGAAATTAAAGCCGGCAGAAAAATCAGCCGGAGGCAGCAATTGGCCCCTACAAAGAGGAAGGTCTGCACAGGAGATGGAGGCATAATTGGTGCTTGTCCAGGCTCCTAAGAATATTTGAATGGTTACAAAAATAAGACTGAGATTTATTAGACGCTTTGTATTTAAACTAAAATTCCAAGGCGTTCTTGAAGGATTCTCTATGTCTTTCATTTTGAAATACAGAAGCCAGACAATAACCGTCGTTAAGAATCCAGACATTAGATGTGTGGTAACCACTTGCGGCCAAAGCTTCAAACTGACCGTTAAATAGCCAAATGTACCTTGCAAGCAGACCCAAAAAACTAGAAAAAGAGCAAGCAAGTTCATGCTCTTAGGGCATTCAGGATTTTTTCTAACTGCTAAAAATATCCCTATGATGAACAAGCCTAAAGTTGCAGCAAAGTATCTGTGTACCACTTCTGGAATTGCCTTTGCGACTTCATAAGGAGTATCGGGGTACCTGCTGTTGGCTATTTCTATGTCTTCTGGATTTACTGGTATCGTCGCAAAGCCGTAACAACCAGGCCAGTCAGGACAACCCAGACCGGCGTCTGCCAAGCGCGTCCAAGCTCCGAGTGCAACAACTACAAACCCTAGAAGTCCCGAAAATAAGGTTAAATTCTTTACATTCATTTTATCTTATCCAACCTTTGAATTAGTTAATAACTTCTTTAGGTCTTGCAACAATTCCCCTCCGGGAAGTCTTACGTCATACTTAAGGACGCCGTTGCCCAGTGGGTCAAAAAGAATATATGGGCCATACCGGAAGCTGCTCTTCACTTTTTCTGGAAGGTCGTCTGAGTTATATTTTCCTAATTTTAACAATGGGTACTCCTCAGCAATTCTTGCTCTGTCGGATTCAGACAATTCAGAATTATCATTTAAAAGTAAATACCTTACAACTCTGGCACTGTTTTTTGCCAAACGAATGTTTACCTGTCTTGCGGAGTACAATGTTTTCCAACAATTCTCATTACAAGAGCCGTCCAGCAAATGAACAATCGTCCACCTTCCTGGAAACTCATCAAGCAAAGGTCCTTCGCTGACTTCAACTTGCAATGAGCTTAAGTCTAATGGAGGGGTCAACAAGGCGCCGTTATTAGTTTTTCCAGTAGGTGAAAAGCCGCTGTAAAAAAGGGCAGTACTGGCAATTAGAATTATGATTGGTGTTAGGAAAATTATAGCTGCTTTTATTCTTCCTGAGTTTTGTTCAGATATTTTCATTTGATCCTCTTTTAAATCCAAAATATATAAATGACGTTACTAATACCAAAGCCAATCCCCACCATTGGACTGCATATCCATAATGGCGAGAGGGTTTAAAGGATGTAGGAGACCACACAGGCTCCAAAGCACCCATAGAACCTGCGGAAAGTTGGATGACAGCCTCATGAAGTGTTTCGTTTCCCATGTCTAAACTGGCTTGTTCATAATCCAGCTCTTGAACAACCTTTGGCCATTCATAGGTCTGGAAATAATTTGATAAACTGAGTCCAAATCTCTTAAAGGGCGTGTAGAGTCCTTGAATAAATACTGTTTTTTCAGTTCCAATATCAAAACTGTTCTCTCCCGCCTCTTCCTTGCTGACCCACCCTCTGTTGATAAGAAACAACTGCTGGCTTTCCGACTTGAATGCTGAAAAAACTTCGTAGCCTGCTGTTTGTCTGTAGATCCTGTTGTCTAGAAAATAAGTTTTGGGCAGATATTTACCGGTTAACGTAATGTTCCTGTAATCACGCTTTTCTTTAGCAAGCAAAGACATTTCTGTTTCTTCCATAGGGGGTAGAGATTTGTTCAGATCGTGAAGGTCCCACATCGCGTTCTTTTCGATTCCTCTTTGGACTTGCCACGCTCCCAGATACAAAAGGATTGGGAAGAAAAAGATAAAGAATAAGGCCATTGCCCTTCCCGGTTTAAATTTTTTTATTAACAACTATTTACCTTACTGTTCCTTAGTCTGTATACTGCTTTTCTTCAAAAATGTATAAATATTTTGTAATCTTCTTAATAGTCTCAATGCTAATAAGCTTGTTTAGCGGAGCCGTATTCTTAATTAAAGACGGGGGCTCTTCCAAACGCGCGGTCCACAGTCTAGGAATCAGAGTTTCGATAGCCGTTGTTTTGTTCGTAACACTTATTTTTGGCTTTCTGACCGGTCAAATAGGGCCGAACTCTTAAGTCCTTTTAAAGAACATAAATAAAGGCAACCAAACAAACCCAAACTACATCAACAAAGTGCCAATACCAAGACCCGGCTTCAAAGCCAAAATGATCGTCTGCATCAAAATGCCCGTTAAGACTTCTTAAAAGCATTACCGTTAGAATTACAGCTCCAAGACACACATGGAAACCATGGAAGCCTGTGAGCATAAAGAAAGTTGTACCGTAGACTCCTGTTCCGAGAGTTAGGCCCATATGTGAATAAGCTTCGTAATATTCCAAGATTTGGAAACCAACGAAAGTGTACCCTAAGACCAAAGTAGCTCCCAACCAGACATTGAATTGCCTTCTGTTTCCATTTTTTAATCCTAAATGCGCTATGTGAACCGTTACGCTAGAAGACAACAAAAATAATGTATTCCACAAAGGAAGCCAGCCCAAGACTCCTTTGAGGCCGCCTTCTGAGTATGCAGTGTTGATAGACATGTCGTGCTCAGGACCAGCAAAAGCTTCATTACCAACCACTTCACCCGGCGTTATCATAAGAGGCCAAGTTGCTTCAAACCCAGGCCACAACATATTAGCTATGCCTTTCTCACCTTCTCCACCTAACCATGGTACTGAGAAGTTTCTTATGTAAGCAAGCGCAAAGAAAAAAGCGAAAAAGAACATAACTTCTGAAAAAATGAACCATGCCATGCCGTAGACGTAAGAATTCTTAAGCATTGGATTGTTAAGTCCTGCCTGGTTCTCTTTAATTGTTGCACCGAACCAGAAGTACATGGTCGTCCACATCATTGCAAAAGAAAGTAAAAGGATTAAGTAGGAGTTAGATTCAATTCCTTTTCCGGCATCTATAACCGTATTGGCGGCACCTATAATAAAAACAAGCATAGTTACTGCCATAGAAAATGGAAGTTTGCTTGATTCAGGTACGTAATAAGCTTGTTCTGACATTTAATCCCCTTTATAAATTCGCTATTTTATCTTTTTTGGTAAATTGATCCGTTATATCAAACAGAGTGTAGCCAAGGCTTAAAGATCCTATTTCCTTTGGCAATGCCGGGTCTACAATAAACCTAACCGGCAACTCAATTCTTTCTCCGGCGGCCAATGTTTGACGCTCAAAGCAAAAACATTCTGTTTTGTGAAAGAACTCGGCACCTCTTCCGGGAGAAACGCTTGGAATTACCTGTCCTATCATTTCTCTATCGGTTGTATTCTTAAAAACAAAAATTGCTTCTTGTTGGCTGCCGGTCATTATTCTCATTTGAACTTCTTCAGATTCAAAGGTCCAAGGCATCGACTCATTGTTATGAGTCATAAATTGAATAAGCACTTCTCGTTGTTCCATTGCCTTCGAAGACTCGCTCAAGAAACTCGGTCCTGTAACTTTTCCATTTAACCCAGTTATTTCACAAAAAACATCATAAATAGGAACCAAGAGCCAGCCAAAAGCAAACATGCCGACAACAATGCCTAGCAAGTTTCTTATGGTTTTCTTGGACTCCATCTTGTTACTTTACTTGTGGTTGTACTGTAAACGTATGGTAAGGAGCAGGCGAATCTATAGTCCATTCCAGTCCTAAGTTTTCAGCACCCTCCCAAACCTCTGCTCTTGCTTTCTTGCCGCCTCTGATGGATTTGATAACGATAAACAAGAACAACAATTGTGTTAGACCGAAGATAAAGGCACCAACGCTAATTAGCATATTAAAGTCTGCAAATTGCAGAGCGTAATCAGGATAACGTCTTGGCATGCCTGCCAGTCCTACAAAATGCATCGGGAAAAAGGTTAAGTTCACAGAGAAGAAGGTTAACCAAAAATGTGTTTTTCCTAAAATCTCATCGTACATGTTGCCAGTCCATTTAGGCAGCCAGTAATAAACACCTGAGATTATTCCGAACAACGCTCCAGGTACTAGAACGTAATGGAAATGAGCCACAACAAAATAAGTATCGTGGTATTGAAAATCTGCAGGAACTATCGCAAGCATGAGTCCTGAAAAACCACCTATCGTAAACAATGCTACGAAGGCTATTGCAAATAGCATTGGCGTTTCAAAAGTAATGGATCCTCTGAACATAGTAGCAATCCAATTAAACACCTTCACACCAGTTGGTATGGCTATTAGCATGGTCGAGTACATAAAAAATAACTCGCCAGCCAAAGGCATTCCTACCGTAAACATGTGGTGAGCCCAAACTACGAATGACAATACTGCTATTGAGGCCATTGCGTAAACCATTGAAGAATATCCAAATATTGGCTTTCTAGAGAAAGTTTCAATTATGTGTGAAACGATGCCAAAAGCCGGAAGAATCATTATGTAAACTTCTGGATGACCAAAGAACCAAAAAACATGCTGGAACAAGACCGGGTCTCCACCGCCTGCAGCATTAAAAAAGCTTGTTCCAAAATTAATGTCCATGAGCATCATTGTCACAACGCCGGCAAGAACAGGCATAACGGCTATTAATAAGTATGCCGTTATCAACCAACTCCATACAAACAGTGGCATTTTCATCAACGTCATGCCGGGAGCTCTCATATTAAAGATGGTTGTTATAATATTTATTGAACCCAAAATGGATGAAATTCCCATTATGTGTACTGAGAATATAAAGAAGTTAACCGTGTCTGGCGCATAGGTCGTTGAAAGTGGTGCGTAAAAGGTCCAACCAAAGTTTGGTCCGCCTTCAGGCATAAATAATGTTGAAATAAGTATTCCAAAAGCCATGGGTAATAACCAAAAACTGAGGTTATTTAGCCTTGGTAAGGCCATATCAGGAGCTCCAATCTGCATTGGCAGCATCCAATTAGCCAAACCAACAAATGCGGGCATGATCACTCCAAAAACCATAATCAAGCCATGGTTTGTGGTCATCTGATTGAAGAATTCCGGTTGTACTATCTGAAGGCCTGGCTGAAAAAGCTCTGCCCTAATTACCATAGCCATGGATCCGCCTATAAAAAGCATCAAGAAACTAAACCAAAGGTAAAGCGTTCCAATATCCTTGTGATTGGTTGTAAAGAGCCAGCGCGTTAGTCCTTTTGCTGGTCCGTGATGTCCGTGATCGTGTGTTTCTACTACTGTACTCATATTAGTAAGCCTCTATTAAAGTTCTATTTTATTTTTGTAAGCAACAATGTCTTGAGGAGTAACAATCACTCCATCGCCATTTTCTCCATTGGTCCAAGCTTGTCTTGTGTACGTTATTACCGCAGCAATATCTACTTCGGAATAATCAGCATAAGATGCCATGGCCGCTCCTTGCACTCCTTCCATCAGAATCTCAATCTGTCTTGGTGCATCATTTAAAACAATCTGACTTCCTTCCAGTGCTGGGAAAACCGGAGGTATTCCTTGCCCATTAACCTGATGACAAGCTACGCAGTTTGTTTGATAAAAACTCTCTCCTCTTTCAAATAATTCTTCTGCCGTCCAGTCTTTGGACGTTAGCATCTTTTCATTTTCTGCCAGAAGGATTCTCTCAGCAACAAAAGCATCATACTCTTCCTGCTCGACAGCTCGCACCACCACAGGCATGAAGGCGTGTTTGATACCGCAAAGCTCAGTACAGTTTCCTCTATAAATTCCTGGAGTAGGGACATTCGTCCACGCCGTATTTATGAAACCCGGTATAGCATCTTGTTTAACGGCAAAATCTGGAACCCACCATGAATGTATTACGTCATTACCTGTTATCAGAAAACGTATTCTCTTATTAATAGGTATAACCAAAGGTTGATCAACTTCTTTTAAGTAAAATTCTCCCTTAGGCATTTTGTTATTGATCTGCTCTTGTGGAGTAGATAAGTTACTGTAAAAACTAATGCCATCTTCTAGGTATTTGTAGTGCCACTTCCACTGGGAACCGGTAACCATAATATTGATTTCGCCTTCGGCGTCATCGTAGGCCTTAACCATGACCGTGGTTGAAGGTATTGCGATTACTACAAGAATTAAGGTTGCGGCTACAGTCCATCCTATTTCAAGCCAGAAATTGTCATCAAAATCTGCTGCAATTGCTCCCTTGGATTTTCTGTATTTCCAAAGAGACCAGAACATGATTCCGAAAACAACCACACCTATCCAGACACATACCCAAAAAATTAGCATGTGTAGGTCAAATATTTCTTTACTAACTTCGGTTACGCCAACTGCCATGTTTGCATCTGACATGTCTGCAAATACAGCCATTGGAAAAGTTAGAAATATTATTTTGAAAATCTTAATGGAAAAATTTCTTAAATAAGTCATTTATACCTTATATATGTTTTATTGGAGAGCGCAATTTCCGAGCGCATTTTATACCAAGCGCCTTCTTACAACAACCAAAAATAGACTTTTAACAGGTAACCAAACTAGTATTATTTCTTGCTTAAAATATCCATTGCTTCTTCGACATTCGGTGCCAACCCTGTCCATATCTCAAAACTGAAAGCTGCCTGTCTGAAAAGCATACCGAGGCCATCAAAAACTTCTACACATCCATTGAGCTTGGCTTCATGATTGAAAGGAGTATCTGCATCTGAATAATTCAGATCATAGAACCAAGAAGAGGTAGCAAAAAGATTTTTGGGATAAATTATTTCTTCATTTAGAACTCCTGCAGAAGTAGTATTAATTACTCCATCAAAATTTTTATCGAGCTCCTCTCTTAAATTTCCTGCTGTGACCGAGCACTCATGATCTTTATGCAGGGTTGCAAGATTTCCAGCTTTTTCAAATGTTCTATTAATAATTTTAATGCTGTCAGGTCTTTGCTCCAATAAAGAAGGGAGGACGGATTTTGCAGAACCTCCAGCACCTAAGATTAATAAACTAGAGCCCTTAAGGTCTATTCCTTTGGATTCAATATCGGCCACCAGCCCTTTGCCATCCGTTGTGTCGGCAATGAATTCTTCGTTGTCTAGCCACAAAGTATTTGCAGCTTTTGTAAGTGAGCAAATATCAGATCGCTTTAAAGCAAAATGGTAAGCAAGCTCTTTAAGTGGAAGAGTAACGTTCAGGCCTTCGTAACCTTGGTTGTAGAAAAGGTTTTTAACAGCAGCTTCAAAGTTTTCTTGGACAACCTCTATTGCATCGTATTGAATTTCCAACCCCACCGTCTTTCCAAAAATTGAGTGGATCGAAGGAGAGCGCGAGTGGGATATTGGACTGCCAATAACGGCGTATTTTTTCATCTTAGCTTAACTCTCTCTTACCATATTTCCTGAAACAACATCTTGAATGGGGGTAGCTCCTTCAAAGCCCCCAAGAGGTTTCGAGTATATATCTATCTCGGGATAGAGGGCACTTATCTCTTCTTCAGTTTTAGCAGGAATTTCACCTGTCCTGTTTGCTGAGGTGGAGACAATAGCCCCTCCAAAGACTGAACATAATTCCTCCACGGGTTTGTAAGAGCTCAACCTAAGGGCTACAGAATTCTTTCCACCCGTTATCCATTCTGGAGAAATGTCCGTTGGGACTATCCAGGTATGAGGACCTGGCCATTTTGTTAGCAGCTCGTGCTTGTACTCTTGGAGTTTTGCAAATGCATCAAAATGCTTCAAATCTGAACCGATTAGAATAAGTCCTTTTTCTATGGGCCTTTCTTTCAGAGAGAGCAAACCTTTTACGGCCTTTTCGTTCATAGGGTCGCAGCCCAAACCCCACACGCCTTCGGTTGGGTAAGCAATTATTTTGCCCTGCCTTAAAGATTCAACAACTTGTGTTAAGTTGTCCATCAGTAGCTTTTAACTTGAAAGTTTTTTATTGGATTCCTGAATTGCCCTCTTGCCTTCTTCACGAACATCCAACAATTTCTTATGCATTTCTTCAGACTCAACTGCTAAGATTTGAGCTGATAAATAAGCTGCATTTATAGCTCCTGCTGAGCCAATGGCTACTGTAGCTACCGGAATGCCTTTTGGCATTTGTACCGTGGAAAGAAGAGAGTCCATTCCTTTAAGAGGGCCTCCATCAACGGGCACTCCTATGACGGGCTTCAAAGTCTTTGCTGCTATGCTTCCAGCCAAATGCGCTGCCAAGCCGGCCATGGCTATAAACACTTTTGTTCCACTTGCTTCCGCTTCTTTGACATGAACCTCCAAGAGATCGGGGGTTCGATGTGCCGATAAAACTTGAATGGAATTACTAATAGACAGTGAGTCTAAAGTATCCGCACATTTATTAGCCAATTCTAAATCTGATTCTGAACCTATTACTATAGAAACGCTTACTGCCACATCTTTCTCCAAATTAAAATGTATATTCTAATATAATCTAAACTCCTTTATAAAAAATATCATGTCTACTTTAAAAATTCTTTTATTCCCGGACCCAAGGCTTCGAACAAAAGCCGTGGAAATTGAATCTGTGAATGATGAAATTAAGAAGCTCGCCAAAGATATGATAGAAACCATGCATCAAGGAAATGGCATAGGATTAGCAGCGACACAAGTGAATGTCCACAAACGATTAATAGTTGTTGATGTTGGTGGAGATCAAAAGAAACCCCTTGTCCTAATAAACCCGAGGATAAAAGAAATCTTAGAACCAGAATTAACCCCCTATTCAGAGGGCTGCCTATCAGTTCCTGGTTTTTATGAAGAACTGGAAAGACCAAAAAAAGTTAAAATCTCTGCCGTAGGTCTCAAGAGCGAAGAAATAGAATTGGATGCGGATGGCGTCTTGGCGGTTGTAATACAACACGAAATAGATCATCTTGATGGAAAAATGATGGTGGACTTTCTCTCTAACTTAAAGAGAGAGCGAATAAGAAAAAAACTGCTTAAACAAAAAAAAGAGGCTGTAAATTAATGAAAATAATTTTTGCTGGAACTCCTAAATTTGCAGCGCATCATCTGGAAATTCTTACGGGCAGCCAACACGAAGTGGTTGCGGTACTTACCCAGCCAGACAGAAAATCAGGCAGAGGGTCTAAGGTCTCAACCTCCCCTGTTAAAGACAAAGCTACCGAGAAGGGAATAAAAATATTACAACCAAACAGCTTAAAAGAAGAAGGTATGGCAGAAAAACTCCAGTCCCTTCAACCTGATATTATCTTTGTAGTGGCGTATGGATTGCTGGTGCCCACAGAGGTTCTGAATATACCAAAATTGTGTTGCTTAAATGTTCACGCTTCTCTTTTACCTCGCTGGAGAGGTGCTGCTCCCATGGAATACGCAATTCAAGAGGGCGATAAAGAATCCGGACTTACCTTTATGAGAATGACAGAGGGGCTGGATGAAGGGCCCATGTTAAAAATGCTTTCTTGCAACCTCACCAACGACGAAACCTTAGGATCGCTTGAAGAAAAGTTCATGAATTTAAGCACGAATGGATTGCTTGGCTTTCTTGAAGAATTTGAGAAGGGACTGATCCCTGAAGTCGAACAACAGGACAAAGGTTCTAGTTACGCACATAAAATTGATAACCACTTTAAGCAGCTAGATTGGGCGGTAGAAGAGTCTAGCGAGATTGAAAGGAGAGTAAGAGCCTTAGAACCTAAGCACGGAGCCTTCTCTTTTCTTGGCAAGAATAGAATTAAAATCTCTGCCTCTTCCTTCTGCGAATCAAATACAGACATTTTTCCAGGACACATTGAAATTGTTGGTAACGAAATAATTGTGGGTTGCAAAAACAACACCAGGCTTAAAATAGAAAACCTTCAAATGGCCGGGAAAAAATCAGTAGGATCTGAAGACTTTATAAGAGGGTATAAAAAACTACTTTTAGAGGAAAAAAAGTTTTCTTATATAAAGTCTTAGAAGTTGTATTCAATATCTAAAATAGGTCTATAATCCTTAGCTATCTAATTTAAGATATATAAAGTAAAAACTGGTGAAAATAGTTATTCTTGGGGCGGGTGCAGTAGGCAGTACTCTTGCGACATTGCTTTCTGAAGAAAATGACCTTGTGGTTGTAGATAATGACGCGTCTGTTCTTAGCAATTTAGAAGAAGAAGCTGATATTAAAACAGTTTTTGGAACCAGCTCTCATCCCAATATTTTAGTAAAAGCTGATATAGCAAAAGCCGATATGGTGGTTGCTGTTACGGGCAGTGATGAAGCAAATATTGTCTCTTGCATGATCGCAAAAGTTCTTAATAGCTCCATTAAAACAATTGCTCGAGTAAGAGAGGTATCTTATTTAAAGGGAAAAACTAAAGAAGCAATGGAATCAGGGCAAATACCTGTAGACGTTCATGTAAGCCCCGAGCAACTTGTTACCGATCAAATGAAAGGGTTAATTGATGTACCCGGGTCACTTCAAGTCTTAGAATTTGGAACGGGCCAACTTAACCTTGTTGCTGTTAAAGCAGTAAGTGGTGGGCCGATGATCGGTCATGAAATTGGTGATCTTAAAAAACACATGCCCAAGATAGATTCCAGAGTTGCTGCGATATTTAGAAAAGGCGAATCAATAGCGCCGCTAGGCTCAACAACAATTCAAGCTAATGATGAGGTGTTTTTTATCTCAAAAGAAGGTGAAGCTACAAAAGTAATAAACGAAATGAGAACCAAAGAAGACCCCTACAAAAATATTATAATTGCTGGGGGTGGAAAAATAGGCGGTAGGCTTGCAAAAGCCGTTGAGAGTGGCCATAACGTAAAAATTATTGAAGAAGACCCTGAGAGAGCAAGAAGATTATCGGAAAAACTCAATTCAACTATAGTCTTAGAGGGAAGCGCTTGTGACAAAGCACTTTTACATGAAGAGAATATAGAGAATACCGATATATTTGCTGCTGTTACAAATGATGATGAGGCCAATGTTATGTCTTGTTTGTTAGCAAAAGAGATGGGGGCACACAAAGTCATGGCCTTGATTAATAACCCGGCCTACGTAGACCTGGTACAAGGAAAGGGCATAGATATAGCAATCGCACCTTCTCAAATTACAATTGGTACTTTTTTAGCAGAAATAGAGGGCAAAGATGTAGTCAAGGTCCATTCGTTAAGAAGAGGTGCTGCAGAAGCGATAGAAACTATAGCAAAAAGCTCCCCATCCGGTAAAGAAAGCTGTATAGGTAAAGAGCTTGGACAGATCAGCCTGCCCGAAGGAGCCACAATTGGTGCACTAATTAGAGACAATAAGCCGAAGATAGCGCATGATCATGTACATTTAAGAGAAAATGACCATGTTATTGTGTTTTTAACAGATAAGAAAATTCTTAAAGAAGTTAAAACTGTTTTCTCTCCAAAATAAAAAATGTCTCTCCCTTACACAACAAAAATTCTAGGCGCCCTCTTAATGTTTTTTAGCATTGCTCAGGTTATTCCTGGTTTTATAGCCTATTTCTACAAAGAAGATTATCTAATTAACATATTTATCTTTTCTGGATTTTCAACTTTCCTTATTGGTTTTTGCCTTTACTTCCTGGCAAAACAACAAAAAACAGATCTTAGGACAAAAGATGGCTTTATAATTACAGTATTTTTCTGGACTGTACTGGGATTTTTTGGGTCTATTCCATTCTATTTAGCGAATTTAGACGGAGTTGGGTACGTAGAGGCTCTTTTTGAATCCATTTCAGGACTTACAACAACAGGGGCGACTGTTTTTGTTGGACTTGATGACATGGAAAAATCTATTCTTTTTTACAGACAATTTCTTCAATGGCTTGGGGGGATGGGAATAATAGTTCTAGCTGTGGCGGTTTTGCCTCTTTTAGGCGTAGGAGGAATGCAGCTTTATAAAGCAGAAACACCAGGTCCGCTGAAAGACGCAAAACTTACACCCAGAATAACAGAAACAGCAAAAGCACTCTGGTATGTATACCTGACCATGACAATAGTTTGCGCTGGTTTGTACAAGTTCTTTGGAATGAATTGGTTCGATGCCGTTTGTCATGCATTTTCCACAGTGTCTATTGGGGGTTTTTCTACTCACGATGAGAGCTTTGCTTTTTTCAAAGAATCTTCACTAAGGTGGACGGCTATAGCGTTCATGCTTATTTCTGGTATTAATTTTGCTCTGCACTACGTTGCCTGGACTAAGAGAAGGCTTTTTCATTATTTTTATGACACCGAAGTAAAAGTATACTTCTCTATAATAATTTTGGTGTTTACTTTCACCTCTATAGCCCTTTATAACGCGAATCTTTACAATAATGATAACGAGAGTCTCATTACAGAAAGCGCCTTCCAGGTTGTGTCTATTGCTACCACAACTGGATTCTTGACTTCAAACTATTCCAGCTGGCCCCTCTTCGTACCTTTTATGCTGCTTTGTGCTGGTTTTATAGGTGCTTGTGCTGGATCTACGGGAGGAGGCATAAAGGTTGTTAGAGCTGCAATTCTTATGAAACAAGGAACTGGTGAAATTACCAAACTTATTCATCCTAGTGCCGTTGTTTCTATCAAGCTTGGGTCAAAAGCTATTAGCTCAAGAGTTGCGGAGTCAGTTTGGGGGTTCTTCTCTATATATGTTGTTGTTTTTATTGTTCTTTTAATGTTTCTATTATCCCAAAATAATGACTTTACCACTTCCTTCTCTGCTGTTGGAGCAACTCTTAATAATCTAGGTCCCGGTCTTGGAGATGTGTCAGAGAACTACACAGCCCTTAATGATGCCTCCAAACTAGGCTTGTGCTTGGCCATGCTTCTAGGGAGGCTTGAAATATTCACTCTTCTGGTAGTGTTTACCCCCTCTTTTTGGAGAAACTAATTAAAAAAACAACATATGTTGCTTTTATCATCTAATTTTATAAAGGGTTTTCTCTATTTACTGGGCCTAGTGCCTCTCAAGCTCCTTCTGTTGGTTGCAAGACTCGGCGGTTGGATTGTTTATTTCTTTAATACAGGTGCCACTAAGACCACTCTTGCAAATCTTAAGTTGGCTTTTCCAAAATACTCCGAAGTCCAACTTCAAACAATGGCCAAGAAAAGTATTATTGAAACTATTAAAACAGGGCTTGAGCTTGGCCTTGCCTGGAGACACCTGCCCAGCAAAAATCTATCGCTATATATAGAAGAGTCTGGCTTTAAAAAAATTACTGCAAGTCTTGAGAAAAAGGAAGGCCTATTAATTTTTTCTCCACACCTATCCAATATAGAAATGCTTATGAATTTTCTTGGTAAGAACCTAGATTGCATGATCCTCTATACGCCTTCAAAAAATAAGATCTTTGATAAAGTGATGTTAGATTCTAGAAATAAAATGGGTGCTAAGATGGTAGAGCCTACCATGCAAGGAATTAAGTCTTTACTTCGACATTTACATGAAGGCGGTGTGGTTGTTATTGCCCCAGACCAGGTCCCCAATAAAGAGAGCGGAATACTTTCAAACTTTTTTTCTATACCAGCACTAACAATGACTTTGGTTTCTAAATTAAAACTTAAAAGCGGCTCTCCTTGCCATTCTGTATTTTGCTGTAGGCAGAAAAATTCTAAGAAGTTTTATTTAGAATTTAGTGATGAGATTCAAGGTATGGATATAAACTTGCAATCAAGCGTAGATCGTATGAATGAACAGCTAGAAGAATGTATAATGAATGCTCCAGAGCAATACGCTTGGGAGTACAAAAGATATAAGCACTCTTCATTAGAAGACATATATTAATTGATTTAAAAAGATAGTAATTACTTACTATCATAAAATATAAAGGTAAAATTTTGACAGCAAAAACAATGGAAGAACTGGTTGCGTTATGCAAACGCAGAGGCTTTATCTTTCAGTCAAATGA
>Ga0209709_10001885_pt1 | contig 18856 bp, 18 predicted proteins | sample ArcticOcean_MG_C_2_FD_187435 | JGI IMG/M metagenome (GOLD analysis project Ga0209709, IMG submission 187435) | Marine microbial communities from western Arctic Ocean - ArcticOcean_MG_CB4_136 (SPAdes) (version 2) | ecosystem: Environmental > Aquatic > Marine > Oceanic | place: Arctic Ocean... | reverse complement strand
ACTGCAGTGTGTCCGACTCGGCCTGTCCGCTCTGTGTGAAACGCACCTCAAGGTCGAGTGGCTGCCACCGGTTTGGATCTTTCATCGAGATATAGGCGAGCGCGGTTTGGAGCGGCGGATTGACCGGCTTGTAGCCGGCACCGGCCGGATCGATACAGAGTCGTGACGAGAGAGAGTCGAACTGGTTCAGCGACGCGCTCGCCCCCACGGCGTTGTCGTAGCGAACGATCAACAGGCGGTGTGCGGCCGCGCTGATGGCATCGTCTCGCTCGTCCGCCGGGAGTTCCGTCGTTCGAGACACGAGATGCGCCTCCGCGGTGGGTTCCCAGGCCGCCCACGTGTCCCACATCGCACCGAGAGGTGAAAGAGATTCCGAGCGTGCACCGTGGGCGCGGGAAAGTCACGACGGATGGCATCGAGCGCCGCTTCATTCCAGACCAGGGCGACCGTCGGGTGGCCGCCGAGGTTGGGGACACACTCCGTGGGATCCGTGGCGGTGGAGGCGGGGGTGTCGTCGCTGCACGTAGACGCCAGGAGCACGGCGGCGAGAAACGCCGCGACCGCCCGCCGCGAGATGGCGAGTTCGCGAACGATCGACATCAAGCGATCGTGGGTTCTCGCCGGGGCCAGATGGCTGACTAGGTTCGTGCCATGTCCGACTTCTTCGATGCCGTGCCTGAACCAATCCGGTACGCCGGTCCAGAGAGCGACGACCTGCTCACCTTCCGCTGGTACGACAAGGATCGGATCGTGGGCGGCAAAACCTTGTCGGAGCATCTCCGCCTGGCCGCCTGTTACTGGCACTCCTTCAACTGGCCCGGCAACGACGTGTTCGGCGACGGCACGTTCGACCGCCCCTGGCTTGACACGTCACTCGATCCAATGGACGCCGCTCGGACAAAGATGGCGGCCGCGTTTGAATTCTTCGAGAAGCTCGGCGTGCCGTATTTCTCGTTCCACGATCACGACATCGCCCCGTACGGCGGCACGTTCGCCGAGGAGTCGGCCCAGCTTCGCCAAATCACCGACGAGGCGATGGAACACATGGAACGCACGGGCGTAAAGCTCCTCTGGGGCACCGCTCGGCTCTTCCATCACCCTCGCTACATGGCGGGCGCGGCGACAAACCCCGACCCGGAGGTCTTCGCCCGCGGTGCCGCTCAGGTCGCCAACTGCCTTGATGTCACGAGCAAGATGGGCGGCGAAAACTATGTGATGTGGGGCGGCCGTGAGGGTTACGAAACCCTCCTCAACACCGATCTCGGTCGGGAACGGGCCCAGCTTGGCCGGTTCATGTCGATGGTTGTCGAGCACAAGCACAAGATCGGGTTCGAGGGCACCTTACTTATCGAGCCGAAGCCGCAAGAGCCGACGAAGCACCAATATGACTACGACAGCGCGACGGTCCACGATTTCTTGCAGGAGTACGACCTGCTCGATGAGATCAAGGTGAACATCGAGGTCAACCACGCCACGCTTTCCGGGCACGACTTCGCCCATGAGGTGGCGGTAGCGGTTGCCGGCGGCATCTTCGGTTCGGTCGATGCCAACCGAGGCGACGACCGCCTGGGCTGGGACACCGATCAATTCCCGAACTCCGTCGACGCCATGGTGCCTGGTGTATACGAGATCATTCGCGGCGGCGGCTTCCAGAGCGGCGGCTTCATGTTCGACACCAAACTCCGCCGCATGTCGATCGATCGCACCGACCTTTTCCATGGCCACATCGGTGGCATCGACGTCCTCGCTCGGGCGTTCCTAGTTGCCCATTCAATGTGGGAAGACCGGGCGCTTGAGTCATTGCGCGACGAGCGCTATTCCGGTTGGGACTCAACTGAGGGTCAAGCGATTCTCCGCGGCGATCGCACGCTCGACAAGCTGCGAGAGCGCGTCGCGTTCGACAACGTCGATCCCGCGCCGGTGTCGGGTTCGCAGGAAGCCATCGAGGCACTGGTCAATCGTTACATTGAGCGCGTGGCCTGATGCCGCTGGTTGCCGGTGTCGACTCGTCGACACAGTCCACCAAGGTTGAACTTCGGGATCTGCACACCGGCCGGCTTGTCGCCTCCGGCAGGGCCGCGCACCCGCCGACGGAGCCGCCGAAGAGTGAGCAAGACCCGCGGGGGTGGTGGGACGCTCTAGTGGAAGCCTTCGCGGCCACCGGTGATGCCCGAGTCGACGTGGTCGCAGTCGCCGTGGCCGGTCAGCAGCACGGCCTTGTCGTCCTCGGCGCCGACGACGAACCGTTGCACCCGGCCAAGCTGTGGAACGACACCGAGTCAGCCGCGCAGGCGGAGCGCCTCGTCGCGGAGATCGGCGCCGATGCCTGGGCTGCGGCCGTGGGATCGGTGCCCGTCGCCGCGTTCACCATCACGAAGCTGGCGTGGCTGGTGGCCAGCGAACCCGGCCTCGTCGCGGAAATCACCAAGGTGATGCTGCCCCACGACTATCTGACGTATCGCCTCACCGGTCGAGCGGTCACTGATCGCGGCGACGCCTCCGGCGGCGGATGGCTTGATCGTTCCACCGGGGAGTACCGTGCCGATCTCCTTGCTCTGGTCGGTGGCCGCGACGATTGGTCGACCTGCCTTCCAGAGATCGTCGGCCCGCATGACGTCGCGGGCACAGTGACCGCCGAAGCCGCGGCGGCGCTGGGCGTCCCCGCTGGGACGCCGGTTGGCCCGGGATCGGGCGACAACATGGGCGCCGCCTTGGGCCTTGGGCTTCAAGCCGGCGATGTCGCAATGTCGCTGGGTACATCTGGCACGGTCTACGCCGTCTCGGCCACACCCACGGCTGACCGGTCGGGTGCCGTCGCCGGATTCTGTAGTGCGTCGGGCGGCTACCTACCGCTCGTCTGCGCGCTCAACGCCACCAAGGTCACCGACACTGTGGCCGGTTGGATTGGCGCCGACCAAGCGGAGTTCGCCGCGCTCGCGCTTGACTCGCCCAGCGGTGCCAACGGCGTCAGCCTTGTTCCATACTTCGATGGCGAACGCACACCGAACCTGCCCGATGCCACGGGAACGTTCGAGGGGCTGCGCAATACGACGAGCCGGGCCGACCTCGCCCGCGCCGCCCACGAGGGCGTCGTCAATGGTCTGCTCCACGGCCTCGATGCACTTCGTGCCGCCGGCGCCGAGATCGACGGCCGGCTCTACCTCATCGGCGGTGGCGCAAAGAGCCCCGCCTACCGAGCCGTCGTGCAGGATCTCTTCGACGGCCCCGTTCGCGTGCCCCACGACGACGAGACCGTTGCCACCGGCGCCTGTGTGCAGGCGGCGTGGATTCACAGTGGCACCGAGGCGGCCACCGCCTGGCCGCTCGGCGCCGGCGAAGACCTCTAGGCCAGCACTAACTAGGCAAGCACTGATTCGGCGACGCGCTCTTCGCAGGTGTTGACGTCCCACCAGCTGAGCTGGAGTTGCTTGGCCCGGCGGAAGTAGAGCTGGATGTCGTACTCGAGGGTGAAGCCGACGCCGCCGAAGACCTGCTGGGCCATCGCGGTGATGTCTCGGTAGACCTTGCCGGTGAAGAGCTTGCACATTGGGGCGAGACGGCTGATGTCTTTTCCAACCGACTGCGCCCACGCGGCTTCGTAGACGAGGATCTTGCCGCCGTCGAGCTCGGTGCGGGCATCGGCGAGACCGTGGGAGATGGCCTGGAACTCGGCGAGCGCCTTGTCGAACTGGCGGCGATCCTTGGAGTATTCGGCGGTGATGTGGAGGGCGTAGTCGGCGCCACCCATGGCCTGTGCTGAGGCAAGAATCACGCCTTCGAGCATGACGTCGTCCCATGTGGCCCAACCAGAACCGGCCGCGCCGAGGCGGCTGGAGGTGGGGATACGCACGTCGTTGAACTCGACGCGGAATTGCGTGTCAGAAGAGATCGACATGCGCTGTTCCATCGTGACCCCAGCAGTATTGGTGGGGACGAGGAAGAGGTCGACATCGGTGTCGCCGGCGCCGGAACGGGCAAGAACGAGCATCTGATCGGCGGCCTGAGCGAAGTAGACGTGCATCTTGGTGCCGTTGAGCACAAGGTCCCCGCCGTCGGCGGTGGCCGTGAGCTGGACACCCTTCGGCGCGTAGCCGTTTTCGGGCTCAATCCAGGCCGGAGTGATGATCGTTTCGCCGCTCGCAATACCGCTGAGCAGGGCTTTCTGGTCATCCGAGCCCGCCCTTAGGATGGCGCCAGCCGAGAGCACACAGCTGTGGAAGTGAGGCACCGGGGCTAGAGCGCGGCCCAGTTCTTCGTAGACGATGACACCCTCGATCAGGCTCATTCCCGAGCCGCCGTATTCCTCGGGAAGCATGAGGCCGTTGATGCCGAGCTCGCCCAGTTGGGCCCACAGCTCGCGGGCCACGCCGTCGGGGTGATCTTCCATCTCACGCACCTTCTCGAAGGGGGCGAGATCGGTGCACAGTCCGCGCACCATGTCGCGGAGCATGTTTTGTTCTTCGGTGAAGTCCAGATTCAGCACAGTCTTCTCTCCAGCTCTTTCAGGGTGTCCAGTGGTCGCCCTTGCGGGCCCACGGGTTGTCGTTATTGTCGGTTGGGATGGCCACTCGGGCCGTGCAGGTGCAGCAGAGCCGCTCGCCTACAGAAACAGTGATGTCGATCTCGGCCCACTCGCAGCCGGCATCGTCGGTGTTCGTGCCGGAGACCCGGCCCGAGAAGACCATTTGGTCATCGGGATAGACGGAGTCGCGCATACGAAAGGTCATCCGACCGATGCGTCCGCGGGGGCCGGTCCAGTCGGTGATGTAGCGCTCGAACCAGGCGGCAAGGTTGGGCGTGTTGAGGAAGATGTCCTGCGTGCCGTTCCGCTCGGTAGCGAACTTGAAGTCGTGATGCATTGGCCGCCAGTCTCGGCTAGCGACCGCGCCAAGAACGACAGTGGTCGCAGTGACGTCATAGGCGAGCTCCGGAAGCGTTTCAACGGCTGGAGGAAGCGAGGGACGAGCGACCGGAGTCGGCTTCTGCGCAAGAGGGACGCCGGAGGCGTCGCGATCTCGCAGCGAAAGGGAGTATCCAAACCCCGTGTAGGACTCGATGCCGACGAGCTCATCGCGTTGGTTGTGATATTCGATGTCGATCACCCAGAAGCGGCCCGTGCCGAGCTTGGTGGTCTTCTCGCCGCTGATCGAACGCAGCACCTGGTGATGGGAGATCACATCGCCGGGGCGAACCGGCTCGTGAAGGATGAGCGTGTTGTCGCTCATGATCGCTTCGGGAAGCCCGAGCTGTTCTTTGAGGTCGAAGTGGACCTGCAGGGCGACCTGTTCTTCGGTAGCGCCGGGCTCCCAGCGGTGGGGGCGCATCCACAGCGACATCGTTGATGGCGGCACGGTCATGCCCCCGGTCAGTTCGTCGGCCACGGCCGCGTCCCAGTAGAGCGGGTTGCCGTTTTCGGTGGCGGAGAGCGTGTTGTATGAGTAGCTCAACTCGACCGGGAAGGTGGCGGTCTTCTTGTATTGGTTCTGCCCAACGAGGGCGGTGATCTCTGCCGGCAGGTCGCTCACGCAATCACTCCGTTTTCCAGAAGTTCGGCGATGGCCGATGGTTCGTAGCCAGCCTCGGCAAGGAGGTCGGCGGTGTCAGTGACGGTGCCTTCACGCACGGGGTACGGCCCGTCAGCGGGAGTTGTTCCTGCCCACACGGGGCCGGTCTGGCGGAAGATGCCTTCGGTCGCGTGATCAGCTTCGACCACCATCCCGCGGGCGACGTACTGCTGGTCATCGATCGCTTCGGCGACGGTGTTGACCGGTGCGACACAGCAGTCGGCCGGGCCGAGTTGAGCAGACCATTCGTCGCGCGTCTTGGTCATGAAGACCCTGGCGAACGCCGTCCGGATCTCGTCTTGACGGTCCGCGTCCATTTGGATGTCGTTGAAATGTTCGAGGTCGAGCTCTCGGCAAAGGTTGCGCCAGAAAGCCGGCTCGATGGCGCCGACGGACAGATGGCGGCCGTCGCTGCAGGTGTAGATGTCGTAGCAAGCAAACTTGCCGGTGAGGATGTAGTGGCCCGGCCCGGGCTCGGTGCCGGTGGCGAGGTATTCGTCGACATAGAGCGACATAAGACCGAAGGCGCCATCGGCGATCGAAACATCGAGGAGCTCGCCAGTTCCGGTGCGTTCCCGACGGAAGAGAGCGGCCATGATCGACATGACCGCATGCATGCCGCCCGCGGCGATATCAGCCACGGTTGCCCCGGGCAGAGGAGGAGAACCATCAGCTCGTCGACCGGTACAATCGAGGTAACCCGACACGGCGAGATAGTTCACGTCGTGGCCCGCCCAGCTGGACTGTGGCCCACTCTGGCCGAACCCGCTGGTCGAGCAATAAACGATGCGTTCGTTGTCGGCCCGCGTGGCCTCGTAGCCAATACCAAGGCGGTCGACAACACCGGGCCGGAAACTCTCGAGCACCACATCGGCGTCTTTGGCCAAGGCCATGTATGCCTCGCGGCCCGCGTCGGCCTTGAGATCGAGGAGGCCTCGACGCATCAGGCGGTGCCCGCTGTAGGCGTAGTACGGCGGCACAAGCTGCTTGCTGCCGTGTTTTGGTGTTGGACCGAGCTTGGTGACTTCGGCGCCATAGTCCGAGAGAATCCGCGACGCGCGCGCTCCCGGGCCGACCGACGCGAAGTCGAGCACACGGATGCCATCGAGGGCCGGGGTGGTCATGGGTGGCTTAGAAGTTCTTCGGGAGGCCCATGGCCCGACGGGAGATGATGTTCTTCTGGATCTCCGAAGCACCACCACCAATGGTGTCGATCACGGTGTAGCGGTAGGTCGATTCCGAACGGCCCTTCATCGGAGCGTCTTCGGTCTTTACCCGCAGCTGGGCGCCCGGTCCAGCAATGTCCATTGCAGCGTCGGCGAGACGTTTCGAGAGCTCGGTGGCGAAGAGCTTGTACTCCGACGCTTCCACCGTCGGGGGTTGGAAGCCTTCCTTGCCAGCTCGTACCCCATGCTCTACCTTCACGGCTTCGGCCACGAACTTGAGGCCCATAACTCGGGCAACTTCGCCGTCGGTGTGAAGGCGGGCGAGTCGGGCTCGGATCTTTGGGTCATTGCGCAGGGGCTCGCCGTCGCGCACGGCGTCCTTTATGTAATCCGTGAGGAGATCGAGGCGCTCGAGAATCGGTGCCATCGTGAACATCGTGAAGCGCTCGAGGTCGAGGGCCTGGCTGATGTAGCGGAAGCCATAGTTGACCTGGCCAACGACGTAGGAGTCGGAGACGAAGACGTTGTCGAACCACACTTCGTTGGTGCGTTCGTCGCCCATCGTCCAGATGCCGGTGATGGTGATGCCTTCTTGATCAAGGGGCACAAGCATGAGGGTGATACCCATGTGCTTGTTTTCGAGATCGGTGCGGGCGCCAACCCAGTACCACTCAGCGAAGTGAGCTGAAGTAGTCCAGGTCTTCTGGCCGTTGAGAATCCAGCCGTCTTCGCCGGCATCGCTGGTGACCCGCTCAGCCTTGAGCCGCATCGCGGCGGCGTCAGAACCAGCATCGGGTTCGGAGTAACCGACCGCGAATTCGACGTCGTTCTCGAGGATCTGCGGCAGAAACTCGGCCTTCAAGTGGTCGGAGCCGTGGGCAATAAGTGTCTTGCCGATAATGCCGACGCCCTTGCCGATCTGCGGGCCACCACGACCCGCGAGCTGCTCGTTGAGGATGTACTCGTACACACCCTCGCCGGCGGAACCGCCGTATTCCTCGGGCCAGGTCATACCCAACCAACCCTTGTGGCCGAGCGACTTCATGAAGGCGCGGCGCTTTGGAGTGTCGACGATCTGCGCCATGTTCTCCCGCGTGACGTCGAAGACATCGGGATCATCATTGGCGTCGAGAAACTCCCGAACATCAATCGCAAACTGCTGCTGCTCGGGGTCGAACTCAAAGTCCATAGTGCTGCTGCTTTCGAAAATCTGACAGACCGTCAGATACTAGGCACAACCCGTCAGAGCCGAGAAGCTGGGATCTAGCTGACTACGCCTCGGCTGCGAAGCTCGGCGAGGCGATCTGCGTCGAGTCCGAGCTCCGAAGCAAGAACCTCGTCGGTGTGTTCACCAAGCCAAGGAACGCGGGTTTCGGGGCCTTCTGCGGTCCGCGACATCTTCACCGGATTGCCGGGAACGAGGATCGGATCGCCGCCGTCGGGGTGGGGCATCTCAACCAGCATGTTGCGAACCGCGACGTGTTCGTCCTCGACAATTTCGCGACTTGAATTGGACTCGCCGGCGGCGATGCCCTCGCCGGAGAGGATGTCGACGGCCTCGTGGTTCGACTTGTCGGCCGCCCAGCGTTCGATCCCTGGGCGGATGATGTCTTCGAAGTGTTCTTGCCAACCGGCCCGCGAAGCGAACCGCTCATCGGAGAGCCAGGCCGCGTTGCCGGTGATCTCCGCGACCTTCTCGAAGTGATGCTCACGCACGATCTGGAGCACGAAGTTGCCTTCACCCGCCTGGAAGGTTTCCACGATGCCGACCCCTGACGAGTTCTCGTCGGGAATCCCCATCGAATAGAAGTTCGACACGATGTCGGTCATCGCCATGGTGGCGTCGAGCATGGCGATGTCGATGTATTGGCCCTGGCCGGTGCGATCTCGATGGCGCAGCGCCGCCAGGATGCCGATCACCCCAAAAAGCGCGCTGCTGATGTCGCCAAGGGCACCGACCGGATTCGCCATTGGCCGACGGCCGGGGCGTCGCTTGTACTCGTAGATACCCGACATCCCCTCCACAATCGCCGCATAGGCCGCCCGCTCCATGTAGGGCGAGGCCGGATCGTTGCCGAAGCCGGAGACGGAGAGATAGACGACCTCCGGGTGGCGGGCGACAACAGCCTCGTAGCCAATACCCAACCGGTCGGCCGTACCGGCACGAAAATTCTCGCAGACAATGTCGAACTTCGGAGCGAGATCGAGAAACAATTCGACGCCGGCGGGCGCTTTCAGGTCGAGGCCGACGCTCTTCTTGCTGAAGTTGTTACGCAGGAAGGTTGCGCCGACTTTCCGTCCGTCGGGGTCTTCGATGAAGGGAAGCGAGCCTCGGCCGCTGTCGCCCACCGTGGGGTGCTCAATCTTGACGACTTCGGCGCCTAAGCGGGCGAGAAGTTGCGTGGCGAACGGCAGCGCCGCCATCTGCTCTGCCGCGAGCACCCGGACGCCTTCAAGCGGGCGAGGCTGGTCCGAGGGCTGAGCGTTGGCGATGTCTCCGAGGCGCATTACCTCAGTCTGTACCGTTTTCGGGTTCGTTAATGAACTCGGCCCGGACCCACTCGTACTTGGCGAGGACTTCATTGGCCCGGTCGGGTTGGGTGTCTCGCAGCATCTCGGCCGTCACGTCCACATCGAGGATCGATCCGTCGGCTTCACGCGAGACCGCGCCTTTCATGCGGTGCAGGCGCTCTTTCGGCACGAGATCGCGGACAACCGCGCCCACCGGTGTGCGGGCAATTCGGCCGAGGACGCCCGGCACGACATCACGATCTGCCGACGCGTTCGACCGTGGCAGTTCGACTGCGGTGTCGGACGCTGGTGTAAGTCCAAGAAAGGCGAGCATCTTGTGGCGCCACGCCGCATCGTTGTTGAGGTCGTGGAGGTCGGCCACGAAGAGACGCTCACGGGGAAAGTGCTCGAGATAGGCGAGGGTGGTCTCCTGATAACGACTGCGATCCCAGAGCCCATCCTCGGCGGTCGCGACGGTGAACAATTCGTAGTTATTGCCGAGGAGAAGATGGTGTCGATAGTGCGAGAGCCACCGCTCAAGCGGATCCCGCACGAGATAGATGATCTTGGCGTTCGGTGCGTCGGTCGCGATTCGCTCAGGGACCTCTGGGTAGCGCCGAGTCCAGCTGTAGGTGGGTGACGCCTCTCCGGAAAGCTGACCATCGGCCCGTTCACGAAACAGCCGTCGGTAATAACTCGCCGGCATGCGATAGCCGCGACTGAAATAGTGCGGTTCCTTGTTGCGTGGTGCGAAAACGGACGGGTGTGAAGCGAGAAAATCGAAGGCGCTCGTGGTCCCAGCTTTCATCGCTCCGATGATCACGAAGTCGAGGTGCGCGCACGGTGCGTTGCTCATGTCATCCTTTTGCCGCTGTTGGCTGCGGGAGATCTGCTACTTTCATCTGCCATGTCGTCACATTGAGGTAATTGAAACGAATGAGCACGCGTCTGAAGAGTGCTCTCTCGGTGGGCTACGTCCGCTGCCGTTCGTGCTGTACTTCCTCGTTGGTCTTTTCGCGACGCCGAACTGCTTGCGTAGTCTGCGGCTAACTCAAACCTCCGTGCTCTGCGGTCCGTCCGCGAGCCTGGAGAGTCTGTGAGCATTGAACCCGTGAGCACAATCTCGGCGGACAAGAGCGCGTCGTCTTCGTCGGCGAGTGCGACCGCAGTGGCACGACGCTCGTGAGTCGGCTGATCGTTGAGTAGCTCAGTTTGATCATGTTGCCGGAGGCGTATTTTCACGCCGTAGAACATCGAGATCGGCTCGATCCTGCTCGACGAGTTCGCCGACTCCCATATCGTCCACGTCGTTCGGGATCCGCGCGCAGTCGCCGCCTCCCTTCAAACGGCCGACTTCGGCCCGACAAATGTCCAAGAGTGCGCTCGATTTTGGAAGCAACGCATAGGGAGCGGCCTCGGGCTGGAGTTCTCGCACCCGGACTGGGTGAGCCGCGTGCATTACGAATCGTTCCTGGCGAATCCAAAAGACCTCCCTAAGAACCTTGCATCGATCCCACCAAGCACTGAGTTTGAATTCGAGAGCGAGCGCGACGCGATTCTCGGCCCTACGAGCAGGCAATTGCAGACGCAGGCCCTCGCCCCTATCGATGCCGGCCGTATCGAACACTGGCCGCTCGGTTCTGAAGCCGGAGGAAATCGGAATCATCGAATTTGAATGTCGTGAACTGATGACCGCATTCCGCTATCAACTCGACGGAGGCACAGACGGCCGCACGTCGACACGACGCCTCGTCGCGCGGCAAGATCCGACATCGGCGAACTCATAACTGGGTCACTTCGGCGATTCCTGCGAGTCGCCAAGGCCCGCATTCGCGATCGCTAAAGCAACCGCCGCGAACGGATCGTTTGGGTCCAGATCGTTGAAGCCATTCGTCATGTCCACGAGATGTTGGTTGGCGACGACTGGAAAGGCGCTCCGCGCTGAGCGGGAGCGACGATTCGGTGACGTCGATGTTGAGATCGTCTGCGTCCCGAGGGACAACAAGGGCACTGAGGATCAACAAAGACACTGAACGCGGTCAGCTACAGTTCGGCCGATGGAAATCGGAGGAGAGAGATTTCGTGCCTGTGGCGGCGTGCACGTGGTGCCTGTCGCTGATCTTGAGGGAGCACTCATTCTCTGCGGGCTAGACGCGATCGGGCCCGATCCCCACTCTCTGCTGTCGGCGGTTGACGCGGATGTCGCCGTTTGTCTCCAAACGGATGCCGAACTCGATCGACGATTTCCCGACTACCGGACCTGGCTCGCGGAACCGTCGCCTTACGCCGCGCTACGCCTGGCGACCGAGGATCATCTCGTCGCCGACGATGACGGCGTCACGGCGTTGGTGGGCGACATCCACTCTCGTCTCACGAGCGGTCAGCGCGTGGTCGTGCATTGTGGTGCCGGCTGGGGCCGTGCCGGAGTGATCGCGGTTCTCGTGATGTGTGCGGCCGGTGCGGACATCGATCCAGCCATCCAAGATCTCCGGCTTGCCCGGCCGGCCGCCGGCCCGCAATCGACCGATCAAGACCTACAGATCGAGCGCCTCGCCGGACGACTCCGCTCGAGCCTGTCGTAGCTTCTGCCGGCTACTCGCCGTAGCGACGAATATCGTCAACCAAATCGGTGAAGCGTTCAAGGACTTCACCCGGTTCGGCGTGGCGACCCGTCTCAGCCTTTGAGTAGATCAACGCGCCGTCGACGGAGACGTCGTAGACACCCTTCGACCCGGTCGTGAGAGTCAGCGCCTCAATGACATTCTGATAGTTGCTTAAGAGATCCTGTGACGCGCTCACGGCGCGTCCCAAATAATCTCAAGCCACGCAGTAAGTGATCTCGATCTTGTAAGCCATGTGAGCCAGGCTACACGTGGTCCCATGCCGCGATCGGAACGAATGTCGCATCAAGTACTTCGGCGAAGACCGCGGGGGCGACGGCGATTTCGAGTCCTCGCCGGCCGCCGCTGCAATGGATGACGTCGAGCGCGGTGGCCCACTCGTCGACGAAGGTCGGACACAGGTGCTTCTGTCCAAACGGGCTGATGCCGCCGAGCACGTATCCCGAGCGCCGCTCGGCGACGGCAGGGTCGGTCATGGTCGCCTTCTTTGCCCCCGCCGCGCTGGCGATGGCTTTGAGATCGAGCGTGGCGTTGACCGGAACGACTCCAACCGCGTGGGACCCATGATCGAGGGTGACCATCAAGGTCTTGAAAACTGCATCGGGTTCAACGCCGAGCGCGGCGGCCGCCTCGTCGCCGTAGGACCGCTGGTTTGGGTCGTGCTCATACTCGGTGATCTGCACGACGATCCCGAGTTGTTGCAGGAGGATAATCGCCGGGGTCATCGGGTCATTCTTGCCGGCTGTGGTGTAGAAACCATGATTCACCCTTTCGACTGGAGCACTCCAATGGCTGAAATTACCCTCGGCGGCAATCCGATCAACACCAATGGCGACCTCCCCGCAGTCGGAAGTCCGGCCCCTGAGTTCACGCTCACGAAAGCGGACTTCAGTAGTGTGTCGTCCTCTGACCTGGCCGGCCAGCAGGTCGTGCTCAACATCTTCCCGTCGATCGATACCGGCATCTGCGCTACCAGCGTGCGGACATTCAACGAGCAAGCCGCCGGGTTCGACGCCACGATTCTGTGTGTCTCCGCCGACCTCCCGACCGCCGCCGGTCGTTTTTGCGGAGCCGAGGGGATCGAAAACGTCGTGACCGCCTCAACCTTCAAGAACCCTGGAGTGCTCGACGCGTATGGCGTCAAGATGGTCGACGGCAAGCTCGAGGGCCTCGCCGCTCGGGCCGTTGTTGTGGTTGGCGCTGATGGAAATGTTGCCCATGCAGAACTCGTGCCTGAGATTGCCCAGGAGCCTGATTATGAAGCGGCTCTCAACGCCCTTCGCTAACCCGTAACGAGACGCACGGCCTTGGCGCATCATGCGCCTCAATATGTGACAACGTTCAGCGGGAATCCAACCTCAAAAATGTTTCGTTGCTACCTATGGGCCGTGCTGCCGTGGCTCGAGCCTTCGGCCCTCCATTCAGGCGAGGTCGCGTGGATCATGGCCTTCGTGGTCGTCTACGGGGTGGCTACCGACATTTTCTTTGTGCCGCAGACACTCGAGATCGGACTCTTCAACATCATCTATGGCTAACGGGCTAGCTATCTCCCGGCCTCAACCGCTCGATGTGCTCCTCGCTGCTGAGCCGGTGGCCTTTGAGCACAAGAAATCGGACGCCATCGGATAATCTGCGGCGTGTGACGACGATTCCTCCGCTCGAAGAAATTGACATGTCTGGTATGGAGTTCTGGGATCTCGATCAGGCGTCTCGGGCCGAAGTGTTTCGGCAGTTCCGGGCGAGCGATCCGTTCCCGTTCTTCGAGGAGCCCGAGAATCCGATCGGTCCGAATGGTCCCGGCTACTACGTCCTGACGCGGCACGCCGACGTCGTTGCGGCGAGTAAGAATCCTGCGCTGTTCTGCAGCGGCAAGGGCGCCACCGGACCGCTTGACCTTTCTGAAGAGGTCAACGACTTCTTCGGTTCAATGATCAACATGGACGATCCCCGCCATAAGCGCCTGCGCGGTCTTGTCTCAGCCGGCTTCACCCCGCGCCAGCTCGAACGGGCGATGGGGGCCGTGGAACAGGCGGGCGTCGAGCTTGCTGCTGGCCTCCGCGAGAAGGGCGAGTTCGACTTCGTGCAGGACTACGCCGCCCCGCTCCCACTCCGGATCATCTGCGACATGATGGGTGTGCCCGAGAGCGAGCGCGCCTTTGTTCTCGAACAATCAAACGTAATCCTCGGCGCCAGCGACCCAGAGTTCGCGGGGCCCGACGACGACCTGTTGTCGATGGTACTCAACGCGGGCCTTGGGCTTGCCACCCTCATGGGGGAGCTGGGCGCTGCTCGGCTCGCGAAGCCGACCGATGACCTCACCACGGCGCTAATGACGGCGGAGCTCGACGGTGAACGACTCACCGAACAAGAACTCGCATCCTTCTTCATCCTGCTGCTGGTCGCGGGCAACGAGACCACCCGTAACGCGATCAGCTGGGGCCTCCATTTCCTGACCGAGCATCCCGAACAGCGCGACGCATGGGTCAACGACTTCGACACGATTGCGCCGACCGCGGTTGAGGAGATCGTACGCCTGGCATCGCCGGTCATCTCGATGCGTCGCACCGTCACGCATGACGGCGCTGAGCTTGGCGGCCGCACATGGAGCGAGGGCGACAAGTTGATCCTGAGCTACTGGGCGGCCAACCGAGACGAGGCCGTCTTCGATGACCCGCTGCGTTTCGATCTCCGTCGCAAGGACAACAACCAGGTCGGCTTCGGCGCACCCGGCTCGCACTTCTGCCTTGGTGCGCACCTCGCTCGCCGAGAGATCACTGTTGCCTTCCGCGAACTCTTTCGCCAGGTCCCCACGATTCACAGTACGGGCGATCCTGCCGTTCTGCGCAGCAGTTTCATCAACGGTGTGAAGCGCCTACCGGCTTCGATCTAAGTCAGTCGATTCGAGCCGTGCGCATGTCTTGGAGCGCAGTGATCTGAGTGCCCTGGGCATCGAAATTGTCGGGCGCCAGCCAGCGCTGAAACGCGTGGCGGAGCGGGGCCCAGTCGTCGTCGATGATTGAGTACCAGGCGGTGTCGCGGCTTCGGCCCGAATAGTGCGTCGCCTTTCGAAACGTTCCCTCGAACGTGAAACCGAATCGGTCGGCGGCGCGGCGAGAGGTTGCGTGCAGCTCGTCGCACTTCCATCCGACGCGGCGATAACCCACGGAAACCGCATGGTCGATCAGCATGTAGATCGCTTCGGTGGCCGCAGCCGTGCGCTGCAGCGCGGGAGCGAACATGATCGCGCCTATCTCGACCACGCCATGGGTCTCGTCGATGTCGAGGTAAGCCGCGAATCCGACGGTTCGCTCGTCGGAGATGATGACGTGCATCTGGGCATCGGGGGGATCGTTGATGAAGTCCAGCAGCGTGGCGAGTTGCTCGACCGTGGCCGGGTGAGCGAAGGGCAGATAGGTCCACAGCGAAGCGGGGCCGTCGTGAATCGCATCAAAGAGCGGCTCGGCGTGGAGCGTCGTGTCGATTGGCTCGAGCCGGCAGTAGCGGCCGACGGCGGGCGCGGCGTGGGGGCGCGGTGGTGGGCGCCAGTCGGCCAGCGGCGGTCCGATTGGTTGTCCGAACTTGTTCATTCGTGGCATCGGCTTACAGCTGACCGCTTGTCAGGATCTCGTCGGCGATCGTGATGAGATTGTCGACGCTCGCGAGACCGTCGGCGTTGGCGGCACCTTCCTGATCGCCCATGGCCCCGGCTGCGAAACGAACGCGGACACCTTCGCTAATCGCCGCAAGCCGCCAATGCTGAAACGCGACGTACCAAGGGAGGTCACTGACATCGCGATCGGAGTTGCGTCCGTAATGCTCGAGCATCTCGACGCGGGAGCCGAACCCGTCTGCCTTGGTTGGGACATCAGCCAGCCGGCCGGCCGCTCGAGGGTCGTCGCCCCACCACATTGCCATGCCCGCGACATCGGCCAAGACATCGCCGAGGGTGCAGAGCTCCCAATCGAGGACCGCGGCCACCGACCCGTCATGGCCCATCATGCAATTGTCCATCCGATAGTCGCCATGGACAATGCCGGCCCCTTGTTGTGGGGGAGTGGTGGCAACGAATCGGTCGTGAAGTTCCTGGAAGAGAGGCATCTCACGATCGGAGCCTTCATCGACCTGGCGCTTCCAGCGCCGGAGCTGTCGCGCGCAATAGTCCTCTTTGCGGCCGAGGTCGCCGAGCCCGACCTCGTCGGGGTCGATTGCATGGAGCGCGGTGAGTGTGTCGGTGAGCGAGTTCGTCATGGTGGGTCGCAGCGCCGGTTCGACCGCGAGCCCGTCCTCGAGGTTGAACACGATCTTTCCGTCGACAAAACCCATGACGTAGAAGTCGGCGCCGTTCACCGATTCGTCTTGACAGAGGCCTACCACGGGCGGAACGGGAACGGGGGTGTCTTGCAGCGCCGCCATGATCCGGTGTTCACGGTTCATGTCGTGCGCGCTCGCGAGCACATGGCCGGTCGGCGGACGACGGAGGACGAGAGCGGCGCCCGACTGATCGGTGACGCGGAACGTGAGGTTCGAGGCGCCGCCGGTGATCAGGTTGAAGTCGAGCGGACCAACGAGTTCAGGACGTCGCTCGAGAATCCAGTCGGTAACGGGGCCAGGATTGATGCCCTGTGGTGCAGCAGTCATTAGGCGATCAGACTTTTGGGCTGAGCGCTTCGAGGAGCTTCCAGTCGGGCTGGCTGCGGTCCTGTGGGTCGATCGGCTGAATACACACGTGAGATGCGCCGGCGTCGTAGTGCGCCTGGATGCGATCGGAAATCGCTGACTCATCGCCCCACGCCATCACGGCATCGAGGAAGCGCGGTGCCCGGGCCTCGATCTCTTCCTCGGTGAACCCGAGGCGCAGCCAGTTGTTCCGATAGTTGGGCAGATCGGCATACATGCTGAGCTGCTTCCGAGTTGTTTCGTGGGCCAGCTCGACGTCGGTGGTCAACACACACTTCTGCTCGACACAGAGCAAGGCGTCGGGCCCGATGATCTCGCGGGCCTGGGCCGTGTGTTCCGGCGTGGACCAGTACGGATGCGCACCGGCGGTCTTCTCGGCTGACATCGCGAGCATCTTCGGGCCGAGGGCGGCGAGGACTACGAGTGGCTCTTCGGCGGGAGGCACACCCATGTACATCGAGGCGTTCATGGCGTCGACATAGGTCCGCATGGTCGAGAGCGGTTTCTCGTAGGGGAGCTGACGGAGCCCTTCGATCATCGGAGCGTGGGAGACGCCGAGGCCGAGCACGAACCGGCCGCCGGAAAGTTCGGCGAGACTGAACGCCCCCTGCTTCATCATCCCGGGATGACGCATGTGGATGCTGGCGATGCCGGTGGCAACGATCAGTTCGTCGGTCGCGTCGAGCAGGGTTGCGGCGTTGACGAATGGATCTCGACCAAGGGTGTCGGGAACCCACAAGGCCGAATAGCCCAGCGATTCGATGCGGGCGGCGGTCTCTCGCGACTGCTCGGTGGTGAGCATGTCGGTGAAGAACCACACGCCGGTGGTGGCGAGCTTGTCGGTGATGGCAGATGACATGCCGCGAGGATCGCAGGGTCAGGCCGACAGTGGCAAGACTGGCCGCACTCGTGGTCGGGGTGAAATGGTGTTGCCATGAGCAATAAGACGTCGCACGATGTTGATCTGGTGATCGTTGGTGCCGGAATCGCGGGCATGTACATGCTGCACGCGGCCCGGGGGATCGGCCTGAGTGCTCGGGTGATCGAGGCCGGCGATGGGGTTGGCGGCACTTGGTACTGGAACCGTTACCCCGGCGCTCGCTGCGACGTGCCCTCGATGGAATACTCCTTCGGATTCGACGAAGACCTCCAACAAGAATGGGAGTGGACGGAGCGGTACCCGACTCAGCCCGAGATCCTTCGCTACCTCGATCATGTCGCAGATCGATTTGCGCTGCGTGACGGCATCACGTTCAACACGAAGGTACAGGCGGCCCATTTCGACGACTCGACCGCGCAATGGACCGTGACGACGAGTGGCGGCGAGTCGATCGTCAGCCGGTTTGTGGTGATGGCTACGGGATGTCTCTCGGCGGCCAACCTGCCGGTGATCGAGGGCCGCGACGACTTCGCCGGAGCGACGTACCACACCGGCCAATGGCCTCATGAGGGAGTCGATTTCACTGGACAACGCGTGGCGGTCATCGGCACGGGGTCCTCGGGGGTGCAGTCGATTCCGCTCATCGCCGCACAAGCGGCCGAACTCACGGTCTTCCAACGGACACCCGCGTATGCGGTGCCGGCCCACAACGAGCCGCTCGACCCGGCCGAGGTCGAACGGATCAAGGGCGACTACGCCAACTGGCGAGCGGAGGCACGAGCGACGGGCACCGGCTTCGGCGGTCACCTGCGCGATCTCGGGCTCACGAGCGCCCTCGAACTTGATGAGGCGCGCCGGCGCGAGGTATTCGAGGAGCGTTGGGAGATTGGCGGGTTGACGTTCCTTGGCGCGTTCAGTGATCTGTTGCTGTCGAAGGACGCCAACGACACCGCCGCCGACTTCGTGCGAGACAAGATCAGTGCCGTTATCGAGAACCCGGCGACGGCGACGATGCTCAGCCCCGACACGGTGGTCGGCTGCAAGCGCATGTGTGTCGACACCGGCTACTACGAGACCTTCAACCGTTCCAACGTCGAACTTGTTGATGTCTCGGCCACACCGATCACTCGGATCACCGCGACCGGTATCGATGCGGGTGGTGTCACCCACGATGTCGACGCCATCGTCTTCGCCACTGGCTTTGATGCGATGACGGGAGCGCTCGACCGGATCGACATCCGTGGCCGTGGTGGTCTCCCGCTGAAAGAGAAGTGGGCGGCGGGCCCGCTCACGTATCTCGGCCTCCAGGTCGAGGGTTTCCCGAACCTGTTCACGATCACCGGCCCCGGGTCGCCCTCCGTGCTCACCAACATGATCGTGTCGATTGAGCAACACGTGGAGTGGATCCGAGACCTACTCGCCCGTATGACCGCCGAC
>Ga0209709_10001882_pt1 | contig 18865 bp, 20 predicted proteins | sample ArcticOcean_MG_C_2_FD_187435 | JGI IMG/M metagenome (GOLD analysis project Ga0209709, IMG submission 187435) | Marine microbial communities from western Arctic Ocean - ArcticOcean_MG_CB4_136 (SPAdes) (version 2) | ecosystem: Environmental > Aquatic > Marine > Oceanic | place: Arctic Ocean... | reverse complement strand
GCGGAAGAAGTTGTGTCATTTCACAATCTGGTTTCTCTGGTGAGGCTGGTTATGAAATTTATCTTCGTAATGCAACTTTATATGCTGAAGATATGTGGAACGCAGTTCTTAAAGCAGGAAAAAAACATAAGTTAATGGTTATTGCTCCAGCACACCATAGAAGGATCCAAGCAGGTATATTATCTTGGGGTCAAGATATGGATAATGAACATAATCCTTTTCAGTGTAATTTAGGTTATCAAGTTTCTTTATCTGGAAAAGGTGAATGGAATAAATCAGCTGATTACATTGGGAAAGAGGCTCTAGAGAAAATGAAAAGCCAAATTTCTAATGGAGAGAAGCCTTACAAACTCCAACTTGTTGGTATGGAATTAGGTGGCAAACCAATTGAAGAATATGCTCCAGATTTCTGGTTAGTATCAGACGCTGACGGAGGTAAACCAGTTGGTTACATTACTTCTCCCTGGTATCACCCAGAAAAAGGTAAAAATATTGCAATGGGATACGTTCCGTATGAAGGGCATACGAACGCTAAAGGTTTCCCAATTGCTAATTTTGGAAAGAAATATAAAGTTCATTTGCCAGCAAAATATTCTAGTAAACCAGTTGATGCTATAGTGGTTCCAGTTCCGTTTACAGAATCGTTTAACGCAAATACTCGTGAGGTAAAATAAAATAAGCGATTAAATATTAAAGCTTGCTTTAATGCCATCGATCACAAATTGTGTTGCGAGCGCAGCTAGAATAAATGCAAACACTCTAGACGTAGCATGTAATATTTGTGGAGGTATATACTTTGTTGAAAAATTTGTTCCAATCATTAAAAACAAACTTACAATTAATGCAGCTATTAATGCAAAAATAACAATCATCTGCGATTCAATTGAATCAGAGTAATTACCCATCAAAAGTATAATTGTGGCTAATGTAGAGGGTCCTGCAATAAAGGGTATTGCCATTGGGAACACAATAATTTCATCATAGTTTTTTTCATCTAGAGCTGCTTCTACTTTTTTTTCTCTTCTCTTTTTTCTTTTTTCAAATAAAATATCTATTGCAATAAACATCAATATTATTCCTCCAGCAATCTTTAAAGAGTCTAATGTAACTCCTAAAGCATCAAGTAAATATCTTCCTAAGTAAGCAAATAAAATTAATATGAAAAAAGCATAAATTATGCTTTTTATAGCTATTTGATTTTTTTTCTTAATTCTAGCGCCTTCTGTTAAACTAATAAAAAAAGGAAGGTTTCCTATGGTGTCAATAGTGATAAAGAACAAAATAAAGGAATTAAAAAAAATTGCTGACATAGTGTTATTTCATATATTTTAATGGCAAGAATATGGTATAGAGAAAAAATGAATTCAGTGTTTGTAAATAGAATTATACGAGCATGCAAACTTGACGTTAGTTTATATGAAGAAGTTGAAGCTGATCAATCAGCCACTCTCCAAGCTGCTCTTGTTGTAATTCTTTCTAGTATTGCTGCAGGTATTGGAGCTATATCACTTGGTGCATCAAACTTTTTAATGGCACCATTATTATCTTTAGTTAGTTGGTATATATGGGCTTATTTAATTTATTTTATAGGTGCAAAACTTTTTCCTGAAAAAAATACAGAGGCAGATCATGGTCAGCTTTTGAGAACCATAGGGTTTTCAAGTGCGCCTGGACTAATTAGAATATTTGGTTTTACACCTGAATTGATGAGTATAACATTTATTGGATCAGGTATATGGATGATGGTTGCAATGGTAATTGCAGTAAGACAAGCTTTAGATTATGAAAGCACATGGAGAGCTATCGGAGTTGTAGTTATTGGCTTTTTAGTTCAAGCTTTTGTTTTAATTATGGTTATAAGAATTATCGGACCAAGTTAAACTGGAAAAATAGTTTTTGATAATCTGCAAGATTCACAAATTTTATACCCGTACATAATTAAATTTTGAGAAACATTTTCATTCACTTTTTTACATTCTTCACAAACATTACTTATTTCTTCTTTTTGATATTTTATTTTTTCGTTCATATAACCTCACCCAAATACTCAGGACTCGATACACTGGTAGTCATCCAACAATTTTTTAACAAACCTTCTTGCTGCACTTTTTCAACTTGCCATACATAAGAATATTTTTTTTTATCATTTGATAAAATATCAATCTTAAAAACTGATATAGTACTATTTTTGTTTAGAATTTTAATTTCACTAATTTCATGACCAATCAGCATTTTATAACTTTCACTATAAATCATTTTTTTAAATTTTTCTAAAGGACCTGTTATTTTTTTATTATTTGGGTGGGCAAATTTCCAGACTTGCTCAATACCAGCATCTTTAAATGGTATATTATTTCTTTGAAGTGAGTTTAGTTGAATTGAAACCACTTCAAATGGTTTTAAAGAAGCATTTGGCTCCGTCAAATTAGGTAAGTAGTTATCATAAAATCTTAATGACCCTAAACTTATAAGAACTAAAATGAGACCAATTATTGAAAGTGTTTTAATAGGATATTTTTTTCTACTCACTTTTAATAACTTTGTATAAAAAAAATATGTTATGAAGGGAGCCAATATCGCAAACAACAATAAAATTTTTTTAATCATTATAATTTACCCATCCATTACCCTCATGATTAAAATTAAATAAATTTGGATGCATTATCTCAGAAAATATTTCTAAAGATTCTAATAACCTTGGACCTGGTCTATTAAAAAATTGGTTACCATCAGCTATAAAAATTTTTTTATTTTTAAATGATTTTAAGGATTTCCAATTATTGTTTTGTTTAAGAAAATTTTTTAATTCTTGTTTAGTTTTTTCAATATTAAAACCACAAGGAAGAAAAATTATTATTTCTGGGTCTTGATTTAAAATATCTTTAAACTTTATCCAATGAGAATCGTCTCCAGATTTTCCTAAAATATTTTTTCCACCAGCTATTTCAACCATTTCTGGTATCCAGTTACCAGCTATCATCAAAGGATCTATCCACTCAATGCAAGCGACCGTAGGTTTAATTTTTTGTTTAAATGAGATTTCTTTTATTTTTTTAAGCCTAATATCTAGATTGTTAATAAGTTTTTTATTATTTTCATTTTCTAAATTAAGTTCTGTAGCCACTCTTTTTATGTCATTAAAAACATCATTTAAAGTATTTGGTTGAAGAGAAATTATTTTAGTATTTTTATTTAAATTTTTTTTTACTATATTTTTCACTTCTGAAAAACTCACAGCACACACATCACAATGGGCTTGTGTAATTATATAGTCAGGGTTTAATTCTTTCAATTTAGAAACATCAACCTTGTATACTGATAAAGAATTTTCTAATATTGTATTAATTTGTCTATCAATCTCCCCGCTGGTCCCATCTACATTTATTTTTGGTGAAGTAAGTTTAGCTACATGATTTAAACCATGTGGATAATCACATTCATGAGAACGTCCTATAATTGAATCTTTTTGGCCTAAAAAAGCAACTATCTCAGTTGCGCTTGGTATGAGTGTGACAATTTTTGTCGAATTGTTATTCATCTTTATTAAATCTTCTTGACCTATTATATCCTTGCATTTAGTAATTACATAATTTTAATCTATTTATTTTATGAAATCAAAAGCTAAAGTTGTCGTAGTTGGAGGAGGAGTGGTTGGAGTTAGCATGCTCTACCATTTAGCAAAAAAAGGCTGGTCTGACGTTGTTTGTGTTGAAAGAAAAGAATTAACATCTGGGTCAACTTGGCACGCAGCTGGATTATTGCCTCTATTTAATATGAGTTACTCCGTAGGACAGCTACATAAGTATGCTGTTGATTTTTACAAAACTTTAGAAAAAGAAACTGGTAAAAACGTTGGTTTTAGCGTGGTTTCAAATATTCGTTTAGCAAGCACAAAAGATAGAATGGATGAATACCATCAGTACGCAGGCGTTGCTCAAACAATTGGAGTTGATGTAAAATTTTTAAAACCCGAACAAGTAAAAGAAATTTGGCCTTTATGTAATGTAAAAGATTTAGTAGGAGCTATTCAACACCCTGAGGATGGATACATTCAGCCAGCGGATTTAACGCAAGCTTTAGCTACAGGTGCCAGAAATAGAGGAGCAGAGATTTATAGAAATACTGCAGTAATCGGAATCAAACAAACCAAAAGTGGTTGGGCCGTAGAAACAGATAAAGGAACAATCGAATGTGAGCATGTTGTTTCATGTACTGGAAATTTTGCTAGACAAACTGGAAAAATGGTTGGTCTTGATATTCCTGCGATACCTGTGGAACATCAATATATAGTTACCGAACCACATCCTGAAATTCAAAAAAGAAAAAAAGATGGCTTACCAGAAATGGGAGTGCTAAGAGATAGTGATAGCAGATGGTACATGAGAGAAGAAGCTGGAGGATTACTTTTAGGCCCTTACGAAGATGGAGCTCCAGCCTGCTATGTTGACGGCCCTTCAAAAGATTCAGAGTATGAGTTGTTTCAAGAAGATTTAGATAGACTAGCTCCACATATAGAAGGCGCAATTCATCGCGTTCCAGCTTTTGGTGAGGTAGGAGTTAAAAAAGTTTATAACGGCGCCATCTCGTATACTCCAGACGGAAATCCAATTGTTGGTCCTGCTTGGGGATTAAAAAATTTTTGGATTAATGAAGGACATAGTTTTGGTATTACTGCTGCAGGTGGAGCAGGATGGCAGCTTGCAGAATGGATAGTTGATGGTGAACCAACAATAGATATGCTTGGCGTTGAACCAAGAAGATATGGTGACTACGCAACTAAAGCTTATCTTAAAGAAAAAAATGAAGAAGCTTATTCAAAAGTATTCATTATTCATTATCCAGATGAAGAAAGAGAAGCGGCAAGAACTCTCAGAACATCTCCTTGTTACGATAGAATGAAAAATCTTGGTGCTGTTTTTGGTCAAAAATTTGGGTGGGAGCGACCAAACTTTTTTGCGACCGATGGAATGGAGCAAAAAGATGACTGGTCTTTTAGAAGATCGAAATGGTTTAAAGCAATAGAAAAAGAATGCAAAAATGTGAAAGAAAATGTTGGTTTGTTAGATATGACTGCATTTGCAAAATGTAGAATAAAAGGACCAGGGGCAGAAAAATTTTTAGATTACTTAGTAGCTAATAAACTGCCTAAAAAAATAGGAAGAATAGGTTTGTGTCACGCTTTAAATACAAAAGGTGGAGTTCATTCTGAGTTTACAATTATGAGGGAGTCGGAAGATAGTTTTTATTTAGTTTCTGCTGGAGCCTTTCAAAGATTAGACCATGATTGGATATACAAATGGATGCCAACAGACGGAAGTGTTCAATTTGAAAACTTAACTAATAGCATGGGAGTTTTAGTTGTATCAGGACCAAAAGCAAGAGAACTGATGTCTAGAGTTTCAAAAGACGATTTTTCAAATGATAATTTTAAATGGTTAAGCGCAAAAAATATTAATGTTGGAAATGCACCGGTTAACGCTATGAGAGTAAACTTTGTTGGTGAATTAGGATGGGAATTACATCATTCAATTGAATATCAAAACCATATTTTTGACAAGCTAATGGAAGCTGGAAAAGATTTAGGAATCAAACCTTACGGTATTAGAGCTATGAATAGTTTAAGAGTTGAAAAATCTTACAAGTTAGTTGGAACTGAATTATCAATTGAGTATTCTCCTTATGAATCTGGATTAGATAGATTTATTCATCCTAACAAAGGAAGCTTTATAGGCTTAGAAGCTTTGAATAAGTGGAGAGAAAAAGGTTTCAATAATAAATTGGTGACTATGGAAATTCATAATATTAAAGATGCAGATGTGTTAGGAAATAATCCTATTTACGATAATGGAAAAGTTGTTGGTCGAGCAACTGGTGGAGATTTTGGTTTCAGGTTAGGTAAATCAATAGCTTTAGGAATGGTTACACCAGCAATTGCGACAACAGGACAAAAATTGAAAATTGATATTCTTGGAAAAATGTATGATGCTACTATTTTAGAAGAGAGTCCTTATGATTCGGAAAATAAATTATTAAGAGCATAAATGAAAATTTTAGTAGCAGTTAAGAGAGTCATTGATTACAACGTTCAAATAAGAGTCAAAGAAGATGGTAGTGGTGTTAATACAGATAATGTCAAAATGTCAACAAACCCACCAGATGATAATGCTATAGAAGAGGCTGTAAAATTAAAAGAATCTGGTAAAGCGAAAGAAATTGTAGCTGTTACAGTTGGCGAGGAAAAAGCACAAGAAACAGTGAGAAAAGCTTTGGCAGTTGGAGTAGATAGAGGCATACATGTTAAGTCAGACAATTATATAGAACCACTAGGAATAGCTAAAATTTTAAAAAAAATTGTAGAAAAAGAAAAACCTGACCTTGTTTTTTTAGGAAAACAAGCTATTGACGACGATTGTAATCAAACTGGACAAATGCTAGCTGCCATGCTGGGCTGGCCTCAAGGTACTTTTGCATCAAAAATTGAACATAAAGATAAAGTTATAGAAGTAACAAGAGAAGTTGATGAAGGTTTAGAAACAATACAAATTAATTTACCAGCAATCGTAACGTGCGATTTAAGACTTAATGAACCAAGATTTGCTTCTTTACCCAATATAATGAAAGCGAAGAAAAAACCAATTGAACAATTGTATGCAAAAGATCTTGGTGTCGATATTTCAAATAGGATTCAGCAAGTAAAAGTAGAAGAGCCGCCAAAAAGAAAAGGTGGAATAAAAGTGGCTAGTGTAGCTGAATTAGTTAGTAAACTTAAAAATGAGGCTAAAGTTATATAATGTCAATTTTATTAATTGCTGAACATGATAATTCAAATTTAAAAGTATTTACTTTAAATACAATTACAGCAGCATCTAAAATTGATCAAGAAATTCATGTTTTAGTTGCTGGAAATAAATGTGAAAATGTAGCAAAAGAAGTAGCGTTAATTTCATTAGTAAAAAAAGTTATTCACTGCGATTCACCAAATTATGAAAACTTTTTACCAGAAAATTTAGCGCCTTTAATAATTAAAATTTCAGAACCCTACACACATATAATTGCAGCTGCTAATACTTTTGGGAAAAATTTTATGCCAAGAGTTTCTGCATTATTGGATAGCTCTCAAATAAGCGATGTAATCAAAATAAATAGTCCAGAAGAATTTTTAAGACCAATTTATGCTGGGAATGCTTTTGCAACAGTAAAAAGCAATGATAAAAAAAAATGTATTACAATTAGACCAACTTCATTTGAGGCAGCGTCAAAATCAGGAGGGTCATCATCTATAGAAAAAATTGAAGCAGTTGATATACCTAATATCTCTAAATTTATAAGAAGAGAGCAAATAAAATCGGAGAGACCAGAGCTTGGAACGGCACGAATTGTCATATCTGGAGGAAGAGGAATGCAAAGCAGTGACAATTTTAAACTTATAAACTCAATAGCAGATAAATTAAATGCAGCTGTAGGAGCTTCTAGAGCAGCAGTTGATGCTGGATATATTGGAAATGACCACCAAGTGGGGCAAACTGGAAAAGTAGTTGTGCCAGATTTATATATTGCTGTAGGAATCTCTGGGGCAATTCAACATTTAGCTGGAATGAAAGAAAGTAAAATTATCGTAGCAATAAATAAAGATGGAGAAGCACCAATTTTTAGTATTGCTGACTACGGCCTTGAAGCAGATTTATTCGAAGCTCTACCGCAGTTTTTAGACGAACTAAACAAACTCAATACTATCCAAAAATAAAAATTTTGATATAGTCCATTATATGAACCGTGAAGTTATGGAATATGATGTTGTAATTGTTGGGGCTGGTCCAGCAGGATTATCAACAGCAATAAAACTAAAGCAACTAGATCCGATTTTAAATATTTGCATTCTAGAAAAAGGAAGTGAAATAGGTGCTCACATTTTGAGCGGAAATGTTTTTGAAACAAGAGCATTAGATGAATTAATACCAAAATGGAAAGATGAGGGAGCTCCAATTAAAACCAAAGTTTCAAAAGAAAAATTTTTATTTTTAGGAAAAAATAGTTCTTTAAGCTGGCCAACTTGGCTTTTGCCTTCTGTTCAAAAAAATCATAAGAATTATATTATAAGTCTTGCAAATCTATGTCGCTGGTTAGCCGAACAAGCTGAAAAACTTGGTGTGGAAATATTTCCTGGTTTTGCAGCCAGTGAGATTATTTTTAATAAAGATAATTCTGTAAAAGGCGTAGCTACATCAGATATGGGTTTAGATAAAAATGGAAATAAAAAAGATAGTTACGAACCAGGTATGGAATTGCATGCAAAAGTTACTGTTTTTGCTGAAGGTTGTAGAGGTCATTTAGGAAAACAATTAGTAAAAAAATATAATCTTAATGAAAACAAAGATCCTCAGCAGTACGGAATAGGGTTTAAAGAAATATGGGAAGTTAATGAAAAGCAACATCAAGAAGGTTTAGTAATGCATACAGCGGGCTGGCCAATGGATAACAAAACATATGGTGGTAGCTTTGTTTATCATGCTGAAAAAAAACAAATCTATATCGGATATGTTATAGGACTTGATTATAAAAACCCATATTTATCGCCATTTGATGAATTCCAAAGATTTAAAACGCACAAAGCTATAAAAAAGATTTTAGATGGTGGCAAAAGAATTGCATTTGGAGCTAGAGCTTTAATCGAAGGTGGCTTACAGAGCTTGCCCAAAATGTTTATGCCAGGAGCGCTTTTAATTGGATGTGATGCAGGAACTTTAAATATGCCTAAAATAAAAGGGTCACATACAGCCATGAAAAGTGGAATTATTGCTGCTGAAACAATTTTTGAAAATATAAAAAATAAAACCAACTTATCAATCTATAAAGATAAATTTGAAGCTAGCTGGGCATACAAAGAACTTCACGCAGCCAGAAATGTAAAACCTAGTTTTGACTGGGGTTTAATTCTAGGTATTATATTTACAGGAATTGACCAAATATTATTTAGAGGTAAGCTTCCAATCACATTAAAACATAAACACTCTGATCACGAAACATTAAAGCAATCTAGTGAGGTTAAAAAAATAGAGTATCCAAAGCCAGATGGTAAAATTAGTTTTGATAAAACTAGTTCAGTATTTTTAACAGGAACTGACCATAGAGAAAATCAACCTGTGCATTTGAAATTAAAAGATTCTAACTTACCAATAAATTATACTTTAGAAAAATTTGATGAACCCGCACAAAGATATTGCCCCGTAGGTGTTTATGAAATTCAAAAAGATAATAACAATCTTAATCCTAAATTTATTATAAATTCTCAAAACTGTATACATTGTAAAACTTGTGATATTAAAGAACCATCACAAAACATTACTTGGGTAACTCCTGAAGGTGGAGGTGGACCTAAGTATGGAAATATGTAAAAAAAAAATCCTTTTTCTTATAGTATTTTTATTTTTCAATAACAATTTATTTGCCGATACATTTGATGAGTTGAAAAATATTAGAAAAACTTCATATTTAGATTTTATTATATTAAAGATTGAACAAAAATTAATTCAAAGACACGGATTTCTGAGAGCACAAGCAATGCCTTTGAGAATTCAGTACCAAAATATTGGATCACAAGTTGATTTTGTAGAAAAAGATTCAAAAATTGTAATAAATATTATCGGAACAATGGACAAGAGAAGGTATTCTAAAAAAAAATATACTCCTAAAGTATCAGATTGTAATGTATTAAGAAATTTACTTTTTTATAAAAAGTATGGATATAATATTTTTCAAAAGAAAAATTTGTCATTAACAGATGATTATATGGAAAATAATTTTAAGTCTTCATTTTTAAACAATTTATCATTATCAGATAAAGAACAGGATTTTATAGTCACAAATATTAAATTAAAAATCAACATAATAGACCCCGTAAGAGGAAATGATTTATTTTGTTCAGGGTTATTAACAAAAGATCTTAACTGATTTAATTTCTAAGATAAATCAATTGCATATTTTTTTAATTTTTCAATAGGAACAATTTTTAAAGTTTTAATATTTGTTCTTTTCAAATAAACTTTACAAGCAGTCCCCTCATCAATTGATTTAGCGTAAGTACTTGCACATACACACCAATTGTCACCATCTTTTAATCCCGGAAAATCAAATTCAGGGTGTGGTGTAATTAAGTCATTGCCATTCTCTTTTGCCCATTCTAAGAAAACTTTTGTTACTTTAGCACAGACTGTATGCACACCTTGATCCAACTCATCTGTGTTACAGCACCCATCTCTAAACCATCCCGTTACAGGATTATTTGAGCATGGTTCTAGTTTTTCACCTAATACATTTTCTTGAGAATTTTTTTCTTTCATTATAGTTTTGTTGGATTTGCTACATTTTTATATATAACTTTGGGATCAAAAAGTTTTTTCTTTTCTTTAAATTTAATTTTAATTTTTTTTTTATTTTTTATTTTACCTAACGGTATTGATCTGTAAAAACAAGATCTATAGCCTACGTGGCAACTTGCTCCGTTACCAATGTTTACTGACATCCATACTGAATCTTGATCGTCATCTATTCTTATTTCTTTTATTTTTTGAATAAAACCACTAGTTTGACCTTTGTGCCATATTTTTTTTCTAGATCTACTCCAATAATGAGCTTCTTTAGTTTCTATTGTTTTTTTTAAAGCTATGCGATTCATGAAGCCATGCATCAAAATGACCCCACTCTGATAATCAGAGGTTATTACAGGAATTAGGCCATTTTTATCAAATTTAGGTGCCAAGTATTGGCCTTCTTCAACTTCTTTAATATTTTCTCTTTTTTTAAACATTGGTTATATTATATAGATATTTAAAATAATAATTAAGTAAATAAAATGAAATTAGTAAAAGGTGAAAACCAACCAAAAAATAACGAGAAAGAAATTTCAGACGAAGAAGCTGAAGAATCAGTAAGAAAAATTATTCAATGGATTGGTGAAGACCCTAATCGTGAAGGTCTACTATCGACACCAGCAAGAGTAGTTAAAGCTTTTAAAGAGTATTTTCAAGGTTACAAGCAGGATCCAAATAAATATTTATCTAAGACTTTTACAGAAGTAGATGGTTACGACGATATGGTAATAGAAAAAAATATTAGTTTGCAAAGTCATTGCGAGCACCACATGGCTCCAATTATTGGTGTAGCTCATGTAGCTTATATACCATCAAGTAAAGTTGTTGGATTGAGTAAGTTAGCTAGGGTTGTTGAAGTTTACTCAAAAAGACTACAAACACAAGAACGCTTAACTATGCAAATTGCAAAAACTATAATGGATGTCCTAAAACCTCGTGGAGTAGCTGTTACATTAGATGCTACACATCAATGCATGACAACCAGAGGTATAAAAAAAGAAAGAGCTACAACAGTAACAAATTATTTCTTAGGTGCCTTTAAAGATGATTTAAGTTTTCAAAACCGATACTTGAGATATATTAACAAAGATTAGTTTTTGTTAGTAAATATTCTTAATTTTAATAATGAGTGATAAGTTTAAAGCAATAGTCCTAAATCAGTCTGGTGAAAAATTTTCTAGAGAAATAAAAACATTAGATAAAAATTTTTTTAAAATTGGAAATGTTTTTGTAAAAGTTGATTATTCAAGCTTAAACTATAAAGATGCGTTAATTTTAAAAAATGGAGCTAGACTTGTCAAAGAATACCCACACATTCCTGGCATAGATTTTTCCGGAAAAGTGATTGAAAGTGACAATCAAGATTTTAAGCCTGGAGAAGAAGTTATTTTGACTGGCTGTAGAGTTGGCGAAATATATCCGGGTGGATATTCACAATTAGTTAAAGTAAAAAGTGAGTTGTTAATAAAAAAACCTAAATCAATTTCAAATAAAAATGCAATGATTCTTGGTACGGCAGGGTTTACCTCTTTACTTTGTTCCTTTGCAATTAAAGCAAGAGAAGAACTCCTTCTGGGAGAAAAAGTTAATGATGTTTTGGTAACAGGAGCAACAGGTGGTGTTGGAAGTATAGCTGTAATGATACTTTCTAAATTTGGTTACAATGTTACAGCAATGACTGGCAAAGAAAATAAATCAGATTATTTAAAAGAATTAGGCGCCAAAAATATTATTTTTAGAAAAGAATATGAAGGAGAAGCTAAGTTACTAGACAAAGGTTTATGGGATGGTGTTGTTGATACTGTTGGTGGAAACATTCTATCGAATGCAATTTCACAAACTAGACCAAATGGAATTGTAGCGGCTTGTGGAAATGCAGGTGGAATAAAACTAAATACATCAGTAATGCCTTTTATTATTAGAGGTGTGAAATTGTGGGGAATAGATTCAGTATTAGTAAGTAGAAAAAGAAGAGAATTTATTTGGTCACAAGTAAATGACTTGGTTAATTTTGAACTCTTAGAAAAAAAAGTAAAAACTGTTAATTTAGAGGAGCTAATAAAAATTTTTCCAGAAATGTTGAGCGGCAAAACATCTGGAAGAATTTTAGTTGATTTAAATAAATAATATGGATTGGGATAAACTTAAAATATTTCATGCTGTAGCAGAAGCTGGAAATTTTACTAAAGCAACTTATTCCTTAAATTTAAGTCAGTCAGCAATAAGTAGACAAGTTCAATCTTTAGAGCTGGAATTAAAAACAAAGCTTTTTGAAAGACATGCAAGAGGTTTATCATTAACTGATAATGGACAATACTTGTTTAAAACTGCACATGAGGTAATTTCTAAATTAAAAGATGTTGAATCTACCTTAATTGACAAAAATGATAAACCAAGTGGAAAACTAACTGTAACAACATTCATTAGTTTTGGAACCACATGGTTGACCCCAAGAATCCAAGAATTTATGAAACTAAATCCAGAAATTGAAATTGAGTTGATTTTTGATGATAAAGAATTAGATTTGAGTACCCGTCAAGCTGATATTGGAATTTGGTCTAGAAGACCTAAACAATTAAATTATATTCAAAAAAAATTGATAGATATTAATTATCATATTTATGGCTCTGCCAAGTACTTAGAAGAGTATGGGTATCCAAAAAATTTAACCGACCTAGCTAAACACAAATTTATTTCTTACGGAAGAGGGACCCCTTCACCTGTTTTTAACCCTGATTGGGCTTTAAAACTTGGAGGAAAAGATAATAAAAAAATAAAACCAATTATGAAGGTAAATAGTGTTTATGGTTTGTTACTTGCTGTTCAAAGTGGCGTCGGCTTAGCAGCTCTTCCCGACTATATAACCGCTTCGGTTCCAAACATAATTAGGATTTTACCAAAGATAGAAGGACCAAAAACAGAAGCACATTTTGTATATCCGCAATCTTTAAAAAATGTAGCGAGAGTTGTAGCTTTTAGAAATTTTTTATATAGCAAAGTTAGCAAATGGTCTTTTTAAATATTACTTATAAGTCTCTGTCTTGATTTTTAAAGAAGCTCCTTCTTCAATTGACAAAGTTTTTTGATTAAGAACACCTTCAATTTCCGCTGTTTTTTTAATTTTAATCTTATCTGAGTTGACATTTCCTTGAAGTTTTCCACCTAAAATGGCCTTTTTTGAATTTATATTTCCATTAATGTTTGAATTTTCATAAGCATCAACCTCATTTGCTTTTACGTCACCATTTATTTTGGCATCTAATATAATTTTATCTTTTTCTATCAAGTTACCATCCACAGTAACGTCTGATAGGAGTATTGAGTTTTTTTCATCTGTCATAATATTGTTTCTTACAACCTAACATACACATAGAGTAACTTGCATCCAATACACTTTTTGATTGAATTATGTGCGACATATTGATATTGATAATCATTATCATTGATAATGATAACTATTATCATTATATAAACATTTTAACATTAAACAATAAGCGAAAAGGAAATATGAAAAAAATAATATTAGGACTAACAATTTTACTTTCATTGACAGGGTATTCATTTGCTAACGAAGTAAATGTATTTAGCGCAAGACACTATGATTCAGATGTTCAACTTTACAAAAAATTCACTGCAAAAACTGGAATTAAAGTAAACGTGGTTTCTGGAAAAGATAAGGCTCTTCAAAAAAGAATAGCAGAAGAAGGAAAAGAATCAAAGGCTGATCTTTATATTACTGCCGACGCAGGAAGATTAGGTACGTTCCAAGCAAAGGGAATGTTTCAAAAAGGAGCAAGTTCTGCAGCTATAAAAAAAGTTGTGCCAGCAAATTTTAGAACTTATTATTGGACAGGAATAGCTAAAAGAGCAAGAATAATTTACTATTCTCCAGAAAGAGTAAGCGCTTCGGACCTTGATGGAATGACTTACGAAAATCTTGCCGATCCAAAATGGAAAGGTAAAGTTGTAATAAGAAAATCAAACAATGTTTACAATCAATCACTTGTTGCATCATTAATAAAAAACAACGGAAAAAAAGCAACTGCATTGTGGGCAAAAGGAGTTGTAGCTAACATGGCTAGAGACTCTAAAGGTAACGATAGAGCTCAAATCCTAGCTGTTGCAGCTGGAGAGGCTGATTTAGCAGTAGCTAATACTTATTATTTAGCATTAATGTTATCTGGGCAAAAAGGTCCTGAACAACAAGAGGCAGCTAAAAAAGTTAAGGCATTTTTTCCAAACCAAAATGACAGAGGAACACACATGAACATTAGTGGTGCCGGAATATTAAAATATGCACCAAACAAAACTAATGCAATTAAATTACTTGAGTTTTTATTAACTAAAGAAGCACAAGAACATATAGTTAATAATACTTTTGAGTATCCAATGATAGAGGGTGTTGAGCCACATAAATTACTGGTACAAATGGGATTAGAATTTAAGCAAGATCTTAAAACTAAAGTTTCATCTTATGGAAAAAAACAAGCTGACGCATTAGAAGTAATGCTTGCAGCTAAGTGGAAATAATAATTAAAGATGTTCAAATTAAATAAAAAAAAATTATTAAATTTAGCGCATTTAAGTAATGCTCCTTTACTGCCAGAAGACAGTAAAGGGGACGACAACAAATTAAGAATAAAAAAAATTAAACAAAGAATAGTTTTAAAAAGAAATAAAAATATTAACAGTATGGAAATTACTTATGGAATTATTAGAAAAAAAATTAAAAGTTTATTTGATGTTGACTTAAATAAATCTACAAAATCGTGCAATCCCTGCATGAATGTGTGTAAAAAAGTTAACAATAAAATAAATGGGAGAGAACTATCTAAAGTTAACAATAATGAAATGAAAGAACTCATAAAAGTTTTTTCCTCTTAATTGATAGTTTTGTAAATGTGTGCCTATTATCTATTCCTTTAAGTAGTATAATAGGTGCATTTATTTTAGGGGTATAAATGGTAATTTATAAAAAAATAAACATTTGGTATTTAAGTTCTTTTGTTATTTCTATAATTGTAGCTATACCAATAATAACTGTTTTTTGTAGTTTTTTTGAAACAACAAGTAATTATTCATCCATTCTTAAAAATACATTTCTTTATGAATATATTTTAAATTCATTATTTCTGCTATTAGGAGTTTTGTTTTTAACTTTTATTATCGGCGTAGGGTGTGCATATGTGGTTTCTTTTTATAAGTTTCCTGGTGTGAATTTTTTTAAGTGGGCTTTAATTTTGTCATTTGCTGTTCCTGCCTATATATACGCTTACTCTTTAACTGCTTTTTTTGAAAATTTTGGTACAGCTTTTTCAATATTGAAAAATATTTTTGGTGAAGGGGATTATAATTCATTTATTCCTAAATTTGATGGCATGCTGGGAGCTATCATTTCTATTTCATTCTCATTGTTTGGTTATGTTTATGTATTAACGAGAGCATCGTTTCACTATCAATCACAAAATTTAATTGAATTAGGAAAAAATCTTGGGTTTTCAAAGAGAAAATCATTTCTTAAAATTATTTTACCATCAGCTAGACCTGCAATTGTCGCTGGCCTTTCTTTAGTAGCTATGGAGACACTTTCAGATTTTGGTTCTGTTTCATTTTTTGGTGTATCAACTTTAACAACTGGAATATATAACGCTTGGATTTCGTTTGATGATCTTACTTTAGCTAATAGACTTTCATTTTATTTGCTTATATTTATTTTAGGTTTATTTTTACTTGAAAATTTTTCGAGGAAAAAAGCGCAATATCACACCCCGACTAAAGGTGGGTTTAAATCCAAATCATTAGCTTTTTTATCAGGTTATAAATCTTTCTTAGCATTTACATTTTGTTTTATAGTGTTTTTTATAAGTTTTTTATTTCCAGTTTTGCAAATGCTTTATTGGACCATAATTTTTCCAAAACATTTTATTGATCTTAATATAGTTGAACTATTTTCAAATACTATACTTCTAGTATTTTTATCTTGTTGTGTGCTGATATCTTTGGCATTTATTTCAAATTATGGAAATCGAGTTTCTAAAAGTAAAATTCTTGAATCTTTAACAACTTTTTCTGTCTCAGGTTATGCTATACCCGGAGTTATTCTTGCAGTAGCGTTCATTACTTTTATTTCTTGGTTTGATAATAATGTAATAAGTTTTTTCGAAATAAATACTATAAAATCAGTTTTTATTGGCTCGATATTAGGATTAGTTTTTGTTTATTTTATTAGATTTTATTCATTAGCTTGTAATGGAATTAAATCTGGATATTCAAAAATAAATTATTCTATAGATGAAAGCTCCTATTTGCTTGGTTATTCAAAATTTAAAACTTTTTCTAATATACATTTACCGTATTTAAAAAATTCAATTTTTTTAATTGGTGTATTAATTGCAATTGAGATTATAAAAGAATTGCCCATTACTCTTATTATGAGACCTTTCAACTTTGAAACTTTTGCTACCACTGCATATATTTTTGCTTCTCAAGACCTATTAGAGGCTGCTGCTGCGCCTTCTTTGTTTCTTATTCTTATTGCAAGTGTCTTTATTTTAGTTACATCCAGGTATATTCTTAAGGATTAGTTTTATGTCAGAAAACTTTTTAGAAATTGATAATGTTACATTTGCTGCTAGTGATAAAAATAAAGTTAGCAATGTTTCGTTAAATATTGAAAATGAAGGAGATGTCATTTGTTTACTAGGTCCGTCTGGGATAGGAAAAACAACAATTCTACGTACTATCGCTGGTCTTGAAAAAGTTCAATCAGGCAAAATTGCTTTAAAAAATAAAATTATTTCTTCCAAAGATACTCATATTGAGCCTGAAAAAAGAAATATTTCTCTATCCTTTCAGGATAACTGTTTATTTCCTCATTATAATGTAATTAAAAATATTGAGCTCGGTGCAGCAAGAAATATAAAAAAGAAAAAAGATTTAAGTATTGAAGAAGTTATAAAATTTCTTCATTTAGAACATATAGTAGATAAATTTCCGCATGAAATTAGTTCTGGAGAAGCTCAGAGAGCATCACTAGCAAGATCTTTGCTTTCAAAACCAGACTTACTATTATTAGATGAGCCTTTATCAAATGTTGATCAAAGCTTTAAAGAAGAAATTCAGGTTAAATTGAAACAAATTTTAAATGAGTTAAAAATTACTACAATTATTGTTACACACGATTCTTACGAAGCATTTTATTTAGGATCCAAATGTGGAATTATTTTAAATGGCCAACTTAGACAATACGATGATCCCTACAACGTTTACCACTTTCCTAATTCAGTAGAAGTGGTTAATTTTTTAAATAGAGGTATTTTAATACCAGCCAAAGTAACTGGCGAAAATAGCTTAGAAAATGAAGATTTAGGAACTATCAAAGGCAATTTTATAAAACACTACCCCAAAGGTTCAGATGTTCAGCTTTTATTGCAGCCAGAAGATTTAGAACATGATGATAAAAGTAATTTAAAGCTGGAAGTTGTTGATAGAAAATTTAGAGGTACTAATTTTATTTATACTCTTAAAACTACAAGCAATTTATTAATTCCAGTTTTTGTGCACTCGCACCACATCCACCAACATGAAGTTGATGAAAAATTTGGGATAAAAAGACCAATAAACATTGATCATATAGTTTGCTTTTAATTTTATTCTAATATAATTTTACTAAAACAGGGGTGTCGTCATAGACTGAGATTAAACCCTAATAACCTGTCCGGTAATTCAGAAAGGGAGAATAATGGATAAGATAAATTTTATAAGTCAAACAACTTCATTATTAATAGTAATAGTAGTAAGTTTAATTTTTACCTTAGTAGGATTAGCTTATTCAAAAAAATACCAAGACCTCAATAATTATTTAACTGCAAATAGAAGTGTAGGAATTTTTTCACTAACTACAAGTTTAGTTGCTTCGGCACTTGGATCTTGGATTTTATTTGGGCCAGCTTCAGCAGCCACATGGGGAGGGGTGGGAGCTGTAATTGGATATTCTTTAGGAACAGCATTTCCTATGATTCTTTTAATATTTTTAGGGAAAAAAATAAGAAATGAGCTTCCTAACGGATCAACATTAATCGAATTTTTAAGAAAGAGGTTTAAAAAGAGTTTATTTAAATTAATTTTACTTATGAGTATATTTTATATGTTCATATTTTTGTGCGCTGAAGTAACTGCAGTAGCAATGCTGGTTAATTATATTTCTGGTACTGCTTTTTGGACAACTTCTCTAATAGTTCTAGCAGGAACATTAACCTACACGCTTTATGGAGGGTTAAGAGTTTCTATTTTTACTGATACCATTCAATCAATAATAATTTTAGTTTTACTTTCAACTTCTTTTATTTATTTAATTTTATATTTCGGGGAACAATTTTCATTTGATTTTATCAACAGAACAAACCCTCACTTGTTAAGCGGCAGTTATATTTCAAACTATACTTCAGGGCTAACCTTTTTTATTGCAGTAGCCGCAACTAATCTTTTTCATCAAGGGA
>Ga0209709_10001881_pt1 | contig 18879 bp, 19 predicted proteins | sample ArcticOcean_MG_C_2_FD_187435 | JGI IMG/M metagenome (GOLD analysis project Ga0209709, IMG submission 187435) | Marine microbial communities from western Arctic Ocean - ArcticOcean_MG_CB4_136 (SPAdes) (version 2) | ecosystem: Environmental > Aquatic > Marine > Oceanic | place: Arctic Ocean... | reverse complement strand
GAAACTAAAAAAATGTTTTTTTGTGCTTGCAAACAAACTAACAATCCACCATTTTGTGATGGCTCACACAATAAATAACAAAGGAAAAAATGCAAAATTTAAACAATAAAGTTAACAATTTTTTTTCTAATATAGATGCATTGGCTTCTTTAATTCTTAGGTTTGGAATTGGGGTAGCTTTTGTAATTCATGGTCTAGGTAAATTTCCCTTACCTCCTCAAGGATTAATTGAATATTTTGACTTGTCGCCTGCACTAGCATCTTTTGTTGCTTTATCAGAGTTATTAGCAGGAGTAATATTAATCATTAGTGGCTTTATTAAAAATCCTATTGGAAACTTACTAACAAGAGTAGCTGGATTTGTAATTGTTATTATGATGATTAATATATTTGCTATTGCACACCAAGACTGGTTCATCACAACAAAAATATTTACTAGCGAGCAAATATTTCTTTTAATTGGTGGAATTTATTTTTTAATTAAAGGGAACCGAACATAAATATGAATCAAATCGAAGTAGAAAAAATAATAGAACCAGTTGCAGCATCAGATGGTGCTGGGGTTAAACTAAAGAGAAGTGTTGGTACTCATCTTATTGATTATCATGATCCCTTTTTAATGTTAGATGAATTTGGTTCTGAAAATAAAGATGATTACATTGGAGGCTTTCCTCCCCACCCTCACAGAGGAATTGAAACTGTTACTTACATGTTGAGTGGTGAATTTGAGCATGAAGATAGCACTGGTGCTAAAGGTAAAATGTCTTCAGGAGATGTTCAGTGGATGAAAACTGGTGGAGGAATAATTCATTCTGAAATGCCAGCAATGACAGAGGGTAAACTTCATGGATTTCAATTGTGGATAAATATGCCAGCAAAATTAAAAATGAACAAACCTGAATACATTTATATTGATGCAGATAAAATGAGCACTCATAAAGATGAAAATAAAACTGTAAAAGTAATTGCTGGAAAATTTCAAAATGCAGAAGGACCTGTTAAAGGTCATAACGTTGAGCCAGTTTATTTTGATATAGAGATTGAAGGAGGTAAAGAGTTTAATTTTGATCTTCCTGCAACACACAACTCTTTAATTTACTTGATTGATGGAGAAATTAAAGTTGGAGATCAAAATCATGAACAAGCTAAAGACTCTACTCTAATTATTCTAACCAAAGGTGAAAAATTAAAAGTTTCTAGCTTAACTAAGGCCAAATTTTTACTTATATCTGGAAAGCCTATTGGTGAGCCTATTGCAAGAGGTGGCCCATTTGTTATGAATACTAAAGCAGAGATCTTGCAAGCTGTGCAAGATTATCATAATGGTACATTTGTAAAATAAATTATGAAAGCTGTAATAATAAGCAAAACTGGCGGTCCTGAAGTTCTTGAACTTAAAGAAATTAAATTAGATGATCCAAAGTCTGGTGAAGTATTAATTAAAAATGAAGCTATTGGTTTAAATTATATTGATACCTATCATAGATCAGGCCTTTATCCTGTTGAGTTGCCTTCAAATATTGGAATAGAGGGAGCTGGTATTATTGAAAAAGTTGGACCAGACGTGAAAGATTTTAATATTGGTGACAAAGTTGCTTATGCTTCGATGCCAATAGGCTCTTATTCAACTCATAGAATTTTTCCTACAACAAAATTAGTTAAAGTTCCTGATGAGATTGAATTAGAAAATGTGGTTACCTTAATGACTAAAGGAATTACAACTTTTTATCTTCTTCACAAAACTTACCCTGTAAAATCTGGGGAAACTATTTTATTTCATGCAGCAGCAGGTGGTGTTGGTCAGATACTTTGTCAGTGGGCAAAAAGTTTAGGCTGTACAGTGATTGGTACTGTTGGCTCTGATGAAAAAATTGAAATTGCAAAAGCTAACGGTTGTGACCATGTCATCAATTATTCTAAAGAGAACTTTGCAGAAAAAGTTAAAGAAATAACAAATGGCAAAGGTGTTCCAGTTGTTTACGATGGTGTTGGTAAAAAAACTTTTGATGGTTCTATTGAATGTTTAGAGGTTAGAGGAACGATGGTTTCTTTTGGAAACGCATCTGGTCCTTTAGATCCGTGTAATATAACAAAATCTTTAGCACCCAAAGGATTATACTTAACAAGACCAAGTATTGCACATTATACAACCACTAGAGAAGAGCTTGATGAAGCAGCAAATAAAGTTTTTGAAATGTTTAAAGCAAAAAAATTCAATTTAAAAATTTTCAAAAAATATTCTTTAACAGAAGTAGTTAAAGCTCATCAAGATTTAGAAACAAGAAAAATTACAGGACCAGCAGTAATAATTCCTTAATCTAAATCAACATCCATATCTGACATGTGTAATTTAAGTGCATTAGTTGAAACTTGAATTTCTCTTAAAAAAATAATAATTGAAACCATCATTGATAGACAACAAGATCCAAAAATTATTCTTGCTATAAAAATCTCATTTAAATAAAGAGCAAAAACAGTTAACAGATTGAATAAAAGACCAAATGCAGCAAACATAATTGTCCATTTTAATAAAATAATTCTTCCACTTAGATTTATAAACTGTTTTTTCCACTCTGGAGGAATGTGATTTTCATATACATGTTCATCGTGTAGCTGTCTAATCAGCTTGCTCAGCGAGTGAAATCTATTACTATAGATATTCATTAGTAAAGGAATAGCAGGAAACATTAGGGCTGTTACTGTGTAATCTATATTCATACGAATCAATTTGATTATGAAACTAGCCTTTGCTATTTACAAGTAAATTTTAATGAAACATCTAAATTTATTTATTGAACTAACAAGATTGGATAAGCCAATCGGTTACATGTTGTTATTTTGGCCGTGCATGTGGGGACTAACTATTGCATATAATTTCAATGGTGAAATGATAACTTTCTTAAAGTATACTTTTTTTTTTCTGACTGGTTCAGTATTAATGAGATCAGCTGGATGTATTGTTAATGATATTGCTGACAAGAATTATGATAAAAAAGTTCAGAGAACAAAAAATAGACCAATTGCTTCAGGAAAAATTTCTATAAAATTAGGCTATATTTATGTTTTGATTTTATGTTTTTTGGCATTTTTAATTTTGATTAACTTTAATAATTTAACAATTGTTCTTGCACTTTGTTCATTGCCGTTTGCTTTTACTTATCCACTAATGAAAAGAATTACATATTGGCCACAATTATTTTTGGGTATCACATTCAACTATGGTTTGATTCTTGGATGGACCTCAATAACTGGTGAAATTAACATTATTCCAATACTAATGTATTTTGGGGCTATATTTTGGACACTAGGATACGACACAATTTACGGGTTTCAAGATATAAAAGATGATGAAATAATAGGAGTTAAGTCAACTTCTATAAAATTTAAGAATATACCTTTTGTGTTTTTAATAATATGTTATGTAATCTTTTTTTTAACAATTATAATAACTGGAATTTATCTTAAATTTAATTATATTTTTTTTATGTCACTAGCTTTATTGTTTTATCATTTATTTTTTAGGCAAATTTCTAAATTAAATATTAAAATTAAAAAGAATTGTTTAAAAATATTTAAAAGTAATAATGAAATAGGTTTATTAATCTTTATTTCAATTATTGCTGGAAAAATTTTAAATTAATGAATACTGTAGAAACGCTAAAAAGACTTTATAAAGATTATACCCAAAATTATATAAAAAAGATTGCTTTTGCAATGGCTTTATCCGCAGTGATTGCTGGTAGCATTTCAGCAATAGCTTATTTGCTTGATCCTGCCATAAAAAAAATTTTTATAGATCAGGATGCTAAATTAATTATTATTATCCCTTTCCTTATTGTTTTAGCGTTTGCTTCAAAGGGTGCTTCTTTATATTTTGCAAGATTAATAATGATTGGGGTAGCTCAAGATGTTACAAAAGATATTCAGTCTGATATGATAAAATCACTTATTAAGGCTGATACCCAGCTTATCGACAATAAACATACGGGAGAATTTGTATCAAACCTTACAAATGATGTTTCAATGATTACTACCCTTGTAAGTACTGTAATGCTAAATATTTTTAAAGATACTCTAACTTTAATAGGCCTACTTAGTGTTATGTTTTATCAAAACTGGAAACTGGCATTAGTTGCAATAATTATGATTCCCTTTGCTAGCCTTGCAGCTAAATCTTTAGGAAAAAGAGTTGCTAAAATATCCACTCAATCAATGGAAAAAGCAGGTACATTAAATAGCTATTTAATTGAATTATTTAAAAATCACAGAATTATAAAAATTTTTCAAAAAGAAGAATACGAAAATCAAAGAGCCAATACTCATCTTCATGAATTAAAAGAGATGGGTAAAAAAATAATGTCTGTATTTATAAGAGCAACTCCTATCATGGAAACAATGACCGGTATAATGATTGCTTTATTAATATTTATCTCTGGGAAATTAATTATGTCCGGTGAAATAGATATAAATAATTTTTTTTCTTTCTTGGCTGCAATGATGCTTGCTTATCAACCAGTTAGGTCACTTGCTACGTTAAATATTGCTATTGGCCAAGGTATCTCTGCCTCTAAAAGAATTCTACCCATCATAGATGATAAAAATCATATCTCTGAAGATAGTGAAGCTAAAGATTTAAAGCTATCTAAAGGAGATATTAAATTTGCTAATATAAATTTTAGATATGTAAATAAAGAAGAAAAAATTTTAAAATCTGTAAATTTAAATATCAATGGAGGAAAAATGACATCCCTTGTAGGTCATAGTGGTGCTGGGAAAACAACAATTTTAAATCTTATTCCTAGATTTTATGATCCAATATCTGGTGATATAACAATTGATAATCAGTCAATTTATAAGTCAACAATAAATTCACTTAGGCAAAATATTTCATTAGTTAGCCAAGATACAACCTTGTTTGACGACACAATAAGAAATAATATTATTTATGCCAATTTAGATGCAACAGAGGATGAGGTTAGAGCAGCAGCCAAGCTATCCTTCGCAGAAGAATTCATAAACAAACTACCTAATAAATATGAAACTATGATAGGTGAAAATGGCTTAAGACTGTCTGGTGGTGAAAAACAAAGACTATCAATAGCGCGTGCCATGATAAAAAAAAGTCCTATTATTTTACTTGATGAAGCAACCTCTTCTTTGGATGCTGAGACAGAAAGTAAAATACAAGAAGCGTTAAACTTTCTTACTGAAAATAGAACAACACTTGTTATTGCTCATAGACTGTCAACTATTTTAAAATCTGATAGAATTTATGTAATTGATAATGGGCTTGTTGTTGGAGAAGGCAATCATAATGAGCTACTAAAAAAATCTGAAATATATAAAAATTTTTACGAAAAACAGATTAGAAAAGATTAATGTTGTTTTTATATAGAATCTTAATAAATTTAATAATTATTATATCCCCACTCATAATTATCTTTAGACTAATTAAAAAAAAAGAACATTTAACAAGATTTAAAGAAAAACTATGCTTTTTTTCAAAGAAAAGAGGCTCAGGGAAATTGATTTGGTTTCATGGCTCAAGTGTTGGTGAAATATTAAGCGTTATTCCAATTATAGAAAATTTAGAAAAAGATAAATCAATCAATAAGATATTACTTACAACATCAACCTTAAGCTCATCAAATATCCTAAAAAAATTTAAATTTAAAAAAACAATTCATCAATTTTTTCCCATTGATAATAATCATTTTTCTAAAAAATTTTTAGATTATTGGAAACCAAATGCTATTTTTTTCATTGAGTCAGAAATTTGGCCAAATTTTTTAATTAATATTAAAAAAAAAAAAATTCCATTAATTTTATTAAATGCAAGAATTACAAAAAAAACTTTCAAAAAATGGAAAAAGATTTCAAGATTTAGTAGAATGATATTTGAATGTTTTAATCAAGCGCTCGCACAAAATAATGAAACAAAAAAATATTTAAATAAATTAGGAGTAAAAAAAGTAAAATTATTAGGAAATTTAAAATTTTCAGAGACAAAAATTAAAACCAAAAAAGATTTAGATGGAAGTTTAAAAATTTTTTTTAGATCAAAAAAAATATGGTGCGCTTCCAGTACACATGATAATGAAGAAATTATTAGCGCAATTGCACACAAAAATTTAAAGAAAAAATTTAAAAATCTAGTTACAATTATTATTCCAAGACACATTAATAGAGTTGACGCAATAATTAAGGAAATTGAGAATTTAGGTTTAATAATCCACTTACATAGTTCAAAAAATAAAATTAAAAGAAATACCGAGATCTACATAGTTGATACCTATGGTGAGACTGAAAAATTTTTTAATATTTGTAAAACAGTTTTCCTTGGCGGTTCTTTAATTAAACATGGTGGACAAAATCCATTAGAACCTGCAAGATTAGGATGTAAAATTATCCATGGTCCAAATGTTAATAATTTTAATGAAATTTACAGTTTATTAGATAAAAATAAAATTTCTATAAAAGTTAATAATTTAAATCAACTTATTTCAGAGGTTGGAATTATACTGAAAAAAAATATTAGTAGTGAAAAACTAATTTATAAATTAAAAAAGTTAGGTAATGTAATTTTATATTCAACATTATTAGAAATTAAAAAATTAATAAATTAAAGTGAAACTAAAAAAACCTTATTTTTGGAATGATAAAAAAATAAACCTAATTTCTATTTTATTGTTACCGTTAACTGTAGTGCTTTTTTTAAAAAATTTATTTACCTTTAAGAATAATCAAAAAATAAAGGAAATTAAAACTATATGTGTTGGGAACATATATGTTGGTGGTACTGGAAAAACACCATTCAGTATTGAATTAAACAATATATTAAAAAATTTAAATTTTAAAACAGCGATAATAAAAAAATTTTATAAAGATCAAATAGACGAACAAAAACTAATAAGTAAAAAAAGTAAATTGTATTGTGAAAATAAAAGAATTGATTCAATTAAGAAAGCAATCAAGGATAAAAATGAGATAGCTATATTAGATGATGGGTTACAAGAAAAAAATTTAAATTACAACATTACTTTTGTTTGTTTTAATATTCAAAATTGGATTGGTAACGGCTTTTTATTACCAGCAGGCCCTTTAAGGGAAAATTTAAATAGCTTAAGAAATTACTCCGCAATTATTCTCACTGGTAACGGTGAAAATACAAAGAAAATCAGGAGTCAGATAAAAAAACATAGTCCTAAAATAAAAATTTTTGAAACAATATATAATCCTATTAATATAAAGAAATTTAGAAATAATAAAGATTATTTAATATTTTCTGGCATTGGAAGTCCCGAAACTTTTGAAAAAACTTTGACCCTTAATAAAATAAATGTTGTTAAATCAATAGTTTTCCCTGATCATTATCAGTATACTGATAATGATATTAGAAGGATAAAACTGTTAGCAAAAAAATTAAAAGCCAAAATTATAACTACAGAAAAAGATTTCATGAGAATTAAAAAAAATAGACAAGGAATAAACTTTATAGAAGTTAATCTTTTTGTTAAAGATAAAAAAAGTTTACTAAATTTTTTAAAAAAAAATCTATGAAAAAAATAAAATATCTAATCGAATTTTTTTTTATAATTATTCTTTTTTTAGTATTTAAATTACTGGGTTATAGAATTGCATCAAATTTTAGTTCTTTTATAGTTTCAATTGTAGGCCCTATATTTAGATCTAAAAAAATGATAAGAAACAATATTCAAAAATCACTAACTTTAATTGATGATAACGAAACATCTAAAATAATAAACAATATGTGGTCAAATTATGGAAGAATTTTATCTGACTACATTTTTATAAAGAATTTTAGATTGGGTAAATTAGATCAATATATACAAATTGAGGGTCATGAAATATTAGATAAAATTAAAATTGAAAAAAAACCAGTAATTTTTATATCTGGTCATTTTAACAATTTTGAATTAATGGCAATGCAAATAGAAAAATATGGAATCAATACGGCTGCAATTTATAGACCTCTAAATAATATATTCCTGAATAAAATAATGGAATCGATTAGAATAAAATATATTTGCAAAAAACAAATTAAAAAAGGTATGACTGGTATAAGACAAATGATTCAATTTTTTAAAAAAAACTACTCAATTGCAATAATGATTGATCAAAGAGTAAGTGAAGGCATTAATTCTAATTTATGTGGAAGGCCAGCATTAACAACCACTATTCCAGCCCAAATGGTGCGAAAATTTGGCTGTGATGTTGTTCCTGTATATATCAAGAGAACTAACAAGTTGAACTATAAGATGAAGGTATTTAAACCTATAACCTTTAAGAAAGAAGATAGTTTGTTAAATATAACAGATCACTTGAACGGTTGGCTTGAAAAAATGATAAAAAATGATCCAAATCAATGGATTTGGACTCATAATCGTTGGAAATAAAATTATTTTTTTTTATAGATAGCCTCACTTTTAATAAAAGCTTCCTTATAAGAAAAATATGGCTCCTGCAATTCAACATCCCAATAATTTAATTCTTCTAGATTAATTTGCTTATTTGATACTGCACATAGAACATGATCTCCTTCTTCTAAAATTTTAAAGTTATTTGGAAGATATTCTAATTTAGCTAATTTATTTTTCATATATAAACTATATATTAGTATATATGATTATAGGTATTATTGGAAGCGGCGGAAGAGAGCATGCGATGTGTTCTAACCTTATTAAATCAAAAAAAGTAGAACAAATTTTTTGTTTTCCTGGCAATGCAGGAACAGAACATATTGCAAAAAATATTAATTTAGACTTAAATAACTTTAACGAGTTAAAAAATTATATTTTAAAAGAAAAAATAGAACTAATTATAGTTGGTCCAGAGCAACCCTTGGTGGATGGAATTGTAGATTTTTTAGAAAAAAGTAATATTAAAACATTTGGACCAAATAAAATAGCCTCCCAACTTGAGGGTTCAAAAATTTTTACAAAAAAAATTTGTGAAAAATATAATATTCCAACTGCTAAATTTGGTGTTTTTGAAATACCCAAAGATGCAGTATGTTTTGTTAAAAATACAAAATTTCCAATCGTTATAAAAGCAGATGGTCTTGCTTCGGGAAAAGGTGTTTATATCTGTGAAAACTACATTGAAGCCGAGAGTGCTATTCATGAAATATTTAATGGGAAATTTGGAGCTGCAAAAAATATTCTCATAGAAGAATTTTTAACTGGTGAAGAAATGAGTTATTTTATTATTAGTGATGGAAAAAATATAAAAAAATTTCAAACGGCACAAGACCACAAAAGAGTATTAGAAGGAGATAAGGGAAAAAATACTGGAGGAATGGGTGCTTACTCTCCTTCAAGATTAATAAATGATGAATTAGATAAAAAAATAATTAAAAAAATTATTGAACCGACCTTAAAAGGATTAAGAGATATAGGTTGTAATTATAAAGGTTTTTTATATGCCGGCTTAATGATAGTGCATGGTGAGCCATATTTAATTGAATACAATGTGAGAATGGGTGATCCAGAATGTCAAACTATCTTACCAAGACTTAAATCTGATTTATTCGAAATTATACTTAGTTGCTGTGCGGGAAACTTAAAAAATAAAACTATTGAATGGTATGACGAAAAAAGTCTTTGCATAGTTCTTTGTTCTAAGGGATATCCAGGTAAATTTGAAAAAAAAATTATTATCAAAGATATTAAAAAAATTAGTCTTAAAAAAAATGAATATATTTATCATGCCGGTACAATTAAAGATAAAGACGAAATTTATTCAAATGGTGGTAGAGTTTTAAATTTTATAACTGTATCTGAGGAATTTAAAGAATCTCGAAGTAATACAATTAAACTAATTAATCAATTAAATTGGCCCAAAGGGTTTTATCGAAAAGATATAGGTTATAAGGTTATAGATTGATGAGAATTATTTCGGGAACTTCCAAGGGAAGAAAAATTTTTTCTCCAAACGATAATATAACGAGACCACTCAAAGACTTAACTAAGGAGTCTATATTTAATATAATTAAACATTCAAACCTACTCAAATTGAAAATAGAAAATAGTAATATATTAGATTTATTTTCAGGTGTCGGTTCGTTTGGACTTGAATGTTTGTCAAGGGGCGCGTCTAATGTTTTTTTTTATGAAAACTACAAAAATGTATTAAAAATATTAAAAAAAAATATAAAAAATTTAAAATTTACGGAGCAAGCATCTATTATTGAAAGAGATATTTTTAATAAAGATAATTTTTTTAAATTAGAGAATAAATTTGAAATTATTTTTATAGATCCTCCATTTAAAGAAAGAAAATTATTTACTCTTATTGAAAATATAGCTGAATTAAATTTATTAAAAAAAAGAGGAATTATAATTATTCATAGAAATAAGAAAGAAAATGATAATTTTCCAAAAAGATTCAATATATTGTTAGAAAAAACTTATGGTATTTCAAAAATTATTTTTGGAAATTATACCTGAATTAAAATTTTTTTTGTTTCTTTTTTTATTAATTCTACTGAAGGCTGATCAAAGGGGTTTACATTTAAAGCTCTACCAAGCAATATGGTTTCGAGTATAAAAAAAGTAAATAATTCTCCTAAACTTTTTTCATCTCTTTTAAGTATCTCAAAGCTTCGGAAGGGAATGTGCTTTTTTTTAAAAATAATTTCTGTTGCAATTTTTTGAGAATATATAATTTTATTAATATTTTTATTTTTAAGGTAATTCATAGAAGGTAACAATTGATTGGATCTTAATTTGAGTGATTTTTTATCATACACATAAAAAAAGGTATAAAAACTTTTCTTTGGACCGTCTAAATACAATTGCATCAAGCTATGATTGTCTTTAGGCATTACTGATATAACGGGTAGCAACCCTTTAGATTTTTTTCCCAAACTTTCAGCTACTAATTGCTGATACCATTTAAACATATTTTCTGATGCCTCATCATAATTTAAAATAATTGAAGTAAACTTATCTTTTTTTAAAAAATGCAATGTATTTTCAACATTACGAACTAGATTATTAATAAACTTTTTATTTTTAATTAAATTATCAAATTGTTTAAATTTTTTTTCACTTAGGCCCATTAATTGTGCTGGAAGCATACCAACTTCAGAGAGAACTGAATATCTTCCACCTATATAATTTTTATGTTCAATGATTTCTGCTTTAAGTTTTTTTCCTAAGTTAAATAAATAATTATTTGTATTTTCGGTAATAAAAATATTTTTATCATCTTTTTTGATAAATATATTTGAGTTTGAGATAGTTTCCAAGGTATTTCCAGATTTTGAAATAACTAAATTAAGATTTTTATCTTTTTTGTAATTTTCTAATTTTTTGTTAGTAAGATTGTTTATAAACGTAACTTTTTTTTTAATTTTATATTTTAAAAAATCATGAATTGCTTGAGATCCTAAAATAGACCCTCCCATTCCAATCAATGTTAGATTTTGATATTTTTTAAATTTTTTAACAACTTTGCTTGAATAACTATATTTATAACTAGATCGTAATGTTTTTAAAATTAAATTATTTTCCTCTAATAGTAATTTTATTTTTTTAGGTATATTAAAAAAATTTTTTTTTACTAAAAAATTTTTAAATTTAATATTTTTTGTTATCATTAATCGTCACTTAATGTTTTCAATATTGAGTTTTCTAAAGAATTATTTTCTGTTGAATTTTTTTTAGATATTTTTTTATCAGTTTCAGCTCCAATTAATTTCTCTAATTTGTTATTTTTATTATCATCATTCTTTTCATCAATCTTGCTATCACTTGGTTTTGGTAATTTATCAAACTTAGGTGGTAAAACTAATGGATTTTTTTTCTTTACCAAGAACTCATCTGTATTATCTCTTTTTTCACCAATTAATCCTTTTCTTGCAGATTCACAAGAGTTCAATAATAAAATAAGACCAAAAATAATAAATATATTTAATTTAATTTTCATCATGTTCTCTTTTTTTAACAAATACTTCGTCAATAATAAGGCAAATTATCCCAATAGATATATATATATCTGCAAGGTTAAATATAAACCAGTGAAAATTATTTATGTGAAAATCTATAAAGTCTGGTACTGCTGAATAATATAACCTGTCAAAAAGATTTCCGGTTGATCCTCCTAAAATTAATATTAAAAAGTACGATTTGTAATTCTGATTTTGAATCAACATTACAATAATAATAATATTAATAATAAATATAAGTATAGTGATGGAATTATAGATCATATTATGATCTGAAGAAAACAAACCGAATCCTATCCCAGTATTCCAAACTAAATAAAAATTTAAAAAAGAAGATATATATATTTCTACTTCGTTTAAAGTTTCTGCAATATTTAAAATATACAACTTAGAAATTCTATCTATTAAAAAAAGAAATAAAATATAGATAAAATATAAAAAAAATTTTTTATAGTTTTTTTTTGACATTATTTTTATTATTAAGGATGTCTTTTACATCCATCTAAATTTATCTTCCAACAAACTTGACATTTTTGACCTGTTGCTTTAATTGTTTTAACTATAATTTCATCTTGATTGCTTTCTTCTATTCTTGCATTTGATGTTATGCATAATTCCGAAAAATCTATTTCTTTGCTAATCTCGATCAATTTTTTATTTAAATAAATTACTAAATTTGCTTCAAGGCTAGAGCCAATTTCTTTACTGACTCTTTTTGCTTCTATGCTTATATTACAAATATCCCTAATTTTTTTTAATTCAAACCATTTTTCACTTAATTTTTCATTAGAAAAATTTTTTGGTATTTCAATAAAACTTTCTAAATGAATACTTTTTTTATTTTTATCAATTAATGTAAAAATTTCTTCAGTAGTAAAAGACAATATTGGTGCAAACCATTTTAGCAAGGACTCCAGAACTATATTTAAAATTATAATACTGTTTTTTCTTTTTTCTGAATTTTTTGGATCACAATATAAAACATCTTTTCTTATATCAAAATAAAAAGCTGATAAATCTACAGTACAAAAATTTAATAATTCTTTATAAAGATTGTGAAAATCATAAGATTTAAAGTAGTTTTTATAATTTTCATTGAGATCATAAACTCTATGAAGCATATATTGTTCTAACTCTGGTAATTGATTTAAGTCTAATTTTTTAATATCAATTTTTTTAAAATCATCATTAAGATTTCCTAGTAAATACCTAAATGTATTTCTAATTTTTCTATAAGAGTCGGCATGTTGATCTAAAATAGCGAAATCAATTCTCAAATCTTCAGCATAATTTGACGAGGCGACCCATATTCTTAAAATATCAGCTCCATATTTTTTTAAAATATCTTCAGGCGCAATTACATTTCCTAAAGATTTTGACATTTTAAGACCTTTACCATCCACAACAAAACCATGAGATAAAATTGACTCATATGGAGCTCTACCTCTTGTTCCACATGACTCTAGTAATGACGAATGAAACCAACCTCTATGCTGATCGGATCCTTCCAAATACATTGATGCCGGCCATTGAAGATCTTCTCTTTTTTCCAAAACAAATGCATGTGTGCATCCGCTGTCAAACCAAACTTCCACAATGTCACTTGTTTTATCGTAATCATCTACTTTATATTTATTTCCTAAAAATCTTTGTGGATCATCAGAAAACCAGCAATCAGAACCTTCTTTTTCATAAATACTTGCAATGTTTTCATTTACTTCGTCATCAACTAAAATTTCTTTCGTGATTTTGTGAACAAATATTGGTAGAGGAACTCCCCAAACTCTTTGTCTTGAAACGCACCAATCAGGTCTTGTTTCGATCATTGCCTTTATTCTCTCTCTTCCTTTTTTTGGATAAAAAGTAGTATCATCAAGAGCCTTTAATGCTTTTTTTCTTAAACCGTGACTTTCCATCGAAATAAACCATTGGGGGGTTGCTCTATGAACTAGCGGTGCCTTTGATCTCCATGAGTGCGGGTAAGAGTGAATAAGTTCTCCACATGAAAGCAATTTTTTTTGTTCCTTTAATTTATCAATTACGATTGGATTTGCTTTAAAAATATGCACTCCTTCAAATAAAGGAAGGTTTTTTGTATATTTTCCATCTCCATCAACTGTTTCTATCGCTTTAATTCCATGATTAAGACAAAGATTAAAATCATCAGGACCATGACTTGGTGCACAGTGAACAATGCCCGTTCCTTGCTCTGTTGTAACAAATCTTGCTTCCAACATTGGAATACCATCATTGTAACCAAGGTCTAAAAAAGGATGGTTACAAACGGTATCTTTAAACTCTTTTCCTCTAAATTTTTTAATTTCTTTATAGTTTTTAATATCGCAATTTTTGATGACAGAGTCTAATAGCGCTTCTGCAATTACTATTTTTCTATTTTTAAAATCTCCGTCATCATTTATTTGAATAATCAAATAGTCTAAGGCTTCATTGTAAGCTAAGGCTTTGTTTGCTGGTATTGTCCAGGGAGTTGTCGTCCAAATAACAACCTCCGTTCCTTCAAGTTCGTTTAGGTTTGATTTTTTAACGGGAAAGGCTGCATAGATTGTATCTGATTTATGATCTTGATATTCAACTTCAGCATCTGCTAATGCAGTTTTTTCTACTGTAGACCATAGAACAGGTTTAAATCCCTTGTAAAGACTTCCTTCTTTTAAAAACTTACCTAATTCTCGTACAATTTGTGCCTCAGCATCAAAACTCATAGTAGTATAATGATTTTCCCAATCCCCAACAACACCCAATCTCTTAAATTGTGTTTTGTGAACTTCAATCCATTTTTCTGCAAAAGTCCTACATTCTTTTCTAAATTCTGTTATTGGAACTTCATTCTTATTTTTTTTATTCTTTTTATATTGTTCTTCAATTTTCCATTCGATAGGTAATCCATGACAATCCCATCCTGGGACATAAACTGAATCCTTTCCATCCATTTGGTGAAATTTAACAATTATATCTTTTAAAATTTTATTTAGAGCCGTACCCATGTGAATATTCCCATTTGCATATGGAGGACCATCATGGAGTATAAATTTTTCTTTGCCTTTGTTTGATTTTCTTAACTCTTTATAGAGATCAATTTTTTTCCAATATTCTAAAATTTCAGGTTCTCTATTTTGTAAATTGGCTTTCATTGAAAAAGCAGTTTTAGGTAAGTTTATATTTTCTTTGCTCATATTAATTTTTTTTAGCTATCTTTAGATCACTTTGAATTTGGCCTCTTAGTTGATTAACATTCTTAAATTTTTTTTCTTTTCTAATAAATTTTATGAATTCAACTGATAAATACTTATTATAAAGATTTCCAGAAAAATTAAAAATATGAGTTTCTAATAAAATTTTTTTTTGATTAAAAGTGGGCCTATAACCAAGGTTTACAATCGCTTTTAAAGGTTTCTTAGAATTTTTTTGATAAACCTTAACCGCATATACTCCTGGCATTGCAATAACATAATCTTTGATATCTATATTGCAGGTAGGAAAACCAATTTTTTTTCCTTGTTGTCTGCCTTTTTGAACAATTCCCTCTATTGACCAATTTCTACTTAATAATTTATTAGCTTTTTTTAAATCACCTTTTTCTAAAAGAGATCTAATATATGTCGAGGATATAACTTTTTTATTTAATACTAATGGTTGTGGTTTTATAATTTTATAATCATAAGTTTTTTCATTTTTAATTAATTTCTTAGCATCACCTGTTCTCTTGTTTCCAAATCTAAAGTTGTTGCTAACAAATATATATTTTGCTTCAAGTTTTTTAGATAAAATTTCTTTAATAAAAAAATCAGCTTTTATTTCCGAAAATTTTTTATCAAATTTTTTAGTAATTAAAAAATCTACTCCCAAAGATTCTAATATTTCATTTTTTTGACTAATACTCGAAATTCTAAAATTTTTAAAATTTTTATTAAAAAACATTTTGGGCATTGGCTCAAAAGTCAAAACACCGATATTCAACTTAAATTTTTTTTTATAATTGTTTGCTAATTTAAATAATTTTTGATGTCCTAGATGAACTCCATCAAAATTTCCAATCAAGATTATTGATCTTTTATGATTTTTAGAAACACTAAAATTTTTATACAATTTCATATTTTTACCATCTAAGTTCACTTTGTATAAAATTTACAATAACTTCATATTTTTTTGATATTATTGTTATTCCTTCTTTTTCGATTTCACTTTTATGAACACCATTTGAAACAATCAAAGAATCATAATTTAAAAGATTGGCTCCTTTAATATCTGTATTCAAATTATCACCAATTGATAAAACTTTTTTATCTTTATTATCAATTGCTTGATTATAAACTTCAGAATAAGGTTTTCCAAAGTATACAACGCTGCCTCCCATTTTTTTAAATACCACGGCAACCGATCCTGCACATAATTCTCTTTTATTACCTTTATCTACAATTAAATCAGGATTAGTACAGATCATTTTTTTATTAAGATGATCTTTAAATAGTTCTTTATAGTAATTTAAATCATCCTCTTTATCTTCAAACAAACCAGTACATAATAAATAGTAGCTTTCATTGATATCTTTTATTTTATTTTTTTCAAAATCTAAGAATAAATCAAAATCTCTAGGGGGTCCTATATGATAAAATTTTTTATCTAAGTAATTATTTTTTAAATAGTTTAATGCCGCTTCTCCAGATGAGTAAACTTTATCTCTGATTGTTTTTTCCATACCCATTTTTTCTAAAGTTAATTGAACGCTCTTATTGGGCCTCGGAGCATTGGTTAAAAGAACATAGTTTTTTTTAGCTTTACTAATCTCTTCTAAAGCTTCAATTGCTTTTTTATGAAGAACAATTCCATTATGAATTACTCCCCATAAATCGATATAAAATATGTCATAATTATCTATAATCGATCTTAATCCTTCATTATCTAAATTTTTGGTCATTAGATGAGGTATAGACCATAAAAAACACAATTTCTCAGATTTTTTGCTTAACATATTTTTTTCTCTTAACCTTGAAATAGTGTGGCTAATAGCTATATGAGTCGCATATTAAAAGGAGAATTTATGAAATTTAAACCGTTACACGACAGAGTTTTAATTGAAGTTTTGGACAGCAACGAAAAGACTGCTGGAGGAATAATTATACCTGATACAGCACAAGAAAAACCCCAGGAAGGTAAAGTGATAGCAATTGGTGGTGGAGCAAAAACTGAAGATGGAAAAGTAATTCCAATGGATGTTAAAATTGGTGACAAAGTTCTTTTTGGAAAATGGTCCGGAACTGAAATCAAAATCGATGGTAAAGAATACAGCATAATGAAGGAATCTGACATTATGGGTATTTCAGCTAAATAATTTAATTTAAAGGAGAATATAAAATGGCAAAAATTATAAAATTCGACTCTGAAGCAAGAGCTGCAATGATAAGAGGTGTTGACATACTTGCTAACACTGTAAAAGTTACACTTGGACCAAAAGGTAGAAATGTCGTTATAGACAAATCTTATGGTGCACCAAGAATTACCAAAGATGGTGTTACGGTTGCTAAAGAAATAGATTTAGAAGATAAATTTGAAAACATGGGTGCTCAAATGGTTAAGGAAGTTGCCAGCAAAACAAATGAAGAAGCTGGTGATGGAACAACTACAGCAACTATTTTAGCACAAGCAATAGTTAAAGAGGGTGTAAAATATGTAACTGCTGGAATGAATCCTATGGATGTTAAAAGAGGAATCGATGCTGCTGTTGAACATGTTAAAGCTAATTTAGTTGCTTCAGCAAAAAAAGTAAAAGATACAGATGAGATTGCTCAAATTGGAACAATTTCAGCTAATGGTGATAAAGAAATTGGTAACATGATTGCAAAAGCAATGCAAAAAGTTGGTAATGAAGGTGTTATCACTGTTGAAGAAGCAAAAGGAATAGAAACGGAGTTAGATGTGGTAGAGGGTATGCAGTTTGATAGAGGGTATTTATCCCCATACTTTATTACTAATGCTGATAAAATGACTACTGAATTAGAAAATCCTTTTATTCTATTACATGAAAAAAAATTAACTAACTTACAGCCAATGGTTCCATTATTGGAAGCTGTTGTTCAAGCTGGTAGACCACTAATGATTATCTCAGAAGATGTTGAGGGTGAAGCTCTTGCAACTCTTGTAGTAAACAAACTAAGAGGTGGATTAAAAGTGGTAGCTGTTAAAGCTCCAGGTTTTGGTGATAGAAGAAAATCAATGCTTGATGATATTGCAATCTTAACTGGTGGTCAGGTTATTTCTGAAGACATTGGTATTAAGCTTGAAAATGTTAAGCTTACAGACCTTGGATCTTGTAAAAGAATAAAAGTTGATAAAGATAACAGCACTATTATTAGTGGTAGTGGTAAAAAATCTGAGATTGAAGCTAGATGTTCTCAAATCAAACAACAGGTTGATGAAACAACTTCTGATTATGACAGAGAAAAACTTCAGGAAAGACTAGCAAAACTTGCTGGTGGAGTTGCTGTAATCAAAGTTGGTGGTGCAACTGAAGTAGAAGTAAAAGAGAGAAAAGATAGAGTTGAAGATGCTCTTAATGCAACTAGAGCTGCCGTTCAAGAAGGAATAGTAGTTGGTGGTGGTTGTGCTCTTTTATACGCTTCGCAAGATTTGGATAAACTTAAAGTTAAAGGTGATGACCAAAAAGCTGGAGTTACTTTAGTAGCTAAAGCTTTACAATCTCCTATTAGACAAATCACTTTAAATGCTGGAGTTGATGGATCTGTTGTAGTTGGAAAATTACTTGAGCAAAGCAAGAAAAATCAAGGTTATGATGCTCAAAATGAAGAGTACTGTGATATGTTTGCAAAAGGCATCATAGATCCTGTTAAAGTTGTTAGAACAGCTTTACAAGATGCTGCTTCAATTGCTGG
>Ga0209709_10001880_pt1 | contig 18901 bp, 16 predicted proteins | sample ArcticOcean_MG_C_2_FD_187435 | JGI IMG/M metagenome (GOLD analysis project Ga0209709, IMG submission 187435) | Marine microbial communities from western Arctic Ocean - ArcticOcean_MG_CB4_136 (SPAdes) (version 2) | ecosystem: Environmental > Aquatic > Marine > Oceanic | place: Arctic Ocean... | reverse complement strand
TATGAGTAAGTTGGAATCACTTTTAGATAATGATGATACTCATAGAACTTACTCTAACATGGCATTAAAAAGATTTGAACAAGGCAAATGGGAAAAGGCTATACATCAATTTAATAAAATGATTGATGAAACAATTGATGGCTTGCCTATGTTAAAAGAGGATACCGACTCTTACAATAAAGTCGTAGACTTTATTCACAAAAAGAAATCGGTAACAAAAAAACAAATATTGGAACATCTTGGCTGGGGAGTTAGAATATCCTATAGCGGCTATCGTAATAGACTCAGGTCAAATCCAACAATCAAATTCACAAAAAACAGATACGAGGTTAGATAAATGAAACAACTATCAGAACAACAAATAGTAGATAATTGGAATAAGTTATTGCAACTTATAGTAGATTCTTTTGAAGGAGAACGTAAAGAGAAACTCTTAAAGATGTATAAGTACTTTGAAGATAGAATGTCAGTAGCACCAGCTAGTGGTAAAGCCGCATATCATAATGCTATGGTAGGTGGGTATGTAGAGCACGTGTTGCACGTAACTGATTGCGCTATTCAACTTAAAAAGCTGTGGGAGTCTAATGGCGCTATGATTAACTTCACCGATGAGGAACTGATCTTCGCTGCTATGCATCACGACTTAGGTAAGGTGGGTGACTTAAATCAAGATTATTATATCCCACAAGACTCCGAATGGCATCGTAAGAATAAAGGAGAAATATTCAAACACAATCCGAAACTTCAATACATGACCGTTACCGACCGAGCTATTTTTCTTTTAAATCACTTCGGCGTTTCTATGTCGGAATGGGAATACATCGGATTACGTTTAACTGATGGTTTGTATGAAGATGCGAATAAAACTTACTTAATGTCTTACAACCCCGATTGGAGTTTAAAAAGCAATATAGCGTACATACTTCACCAAGCTGATATGATGGCGACACATATTGAATCGGATGAATGGGATCGTTTGGATGAAGAAGTAAGTAATAACTTCAAAAAAGCCGTTGTTACCGAAGAAAAATCACAACCTTCACCAAAGTTAACTGTGAAATCACAAGACCTTTTTGATGATTTGTTTGGAGATAAATAATGTTATTAGAAATAATTCTCACAGTAATGGTTATTTTGTTTGTAACTTCATGCTATGTAATATGGAACTTATCAATTAAACAAGAAATGTTAGAAAGTTGGATTGGAAATTTTATAAATACAATTGAAAAAGTAAATAACGATTTAAAACGGGCTGATTACAAAGGTTCATTTGAAGCTGACGATGAAGTCGGAACAATATTTAAAGAAATAAAAATAATAATATCACAATTAGATCAGTTCAAAGGAGAAGAACAATAATGGCTACATCAACATCATCAGGATTAGTAACTAAGAATAACGTGCCAACAGTACCTGAAGAGAAAAAGAAGAAAAGACCAAAGAATTATTATTTTCACGAAGGTACAGAAAAGGCTATAATTCGTTATAATAAGAGCAGCGATCCCCATTTAAGAAACAAAATATACAATGAACATATCCGACATGCTTTTGATAAGTTGGCTGAGAGTATTATTCATACATTTAAGTTTTATTATTTTGATGTGGGCTCAGTAGAAGTAAAGCATGAAGTGGTTTCATTCTTAGTTATGAATATGCACAAGTTCAAAGAAGGTAAAGGTAAAGCATTTTCTTACTTCAGCATAGTAGCTAAAAACTATCTTATTCTCAATAACAATAAGAATTATAAGATGGGCAAGATACATTATGAAATGAAGGTATTAGATTATAAAAGAAATATATCAAGTGAGGTGACTACAAAAGACCATTCAGAAGTAAATTCTTTATTTACAGACGAATTAGTGAAATTTTGGGAATATAATTTAACAAATATATTTCGTAGAGATAAAGATATTAGAGTAGCTGACTCCGTTTTACATTTATTCCGTATAAAACAAAATATAGAAAACTTTAATAAAAAAGCTCTTTACATTCTTATCCGTGAGATGACGGGTTCTAATACTCAACATATAACTCGTATTGTAAATGTTATGAAAAAATACAATAACAGATTATATTCTGAATTTGAATCAAGTGGTGTTGTTGATATATCTTATACAGGCTCTTTAATTAGAGAATAAAAAAAAGGGGAGTGAAAACTCCCCTTTTTTGTTGTTGTTGCAACTATTTACGAAATAAACCCACCAACACCAATAAGGCTACCAGCCCTGCAAATCCGGACTGTCCGAATTGGTTTATAATTGATGTTAAGTTTCCAATAACTTTGACGCCAAAGATACCGGTTCCGAAGATAATTTCAGATACAGCACCTATAGCAACAAAAGACATCATGAGATGAGCTAAGTCATCTACAAAGCCTTTAACCATTGTTATTACTTCCTTCATGTTTATTCTCCATTAGTTATTAAAAAGGGGTTCTCACCCATATATAAATATAATATATATTCATCAAAAGTTTGAAAATTAAATATTTATATATAACAACAATTCTAAAATATATCAATGAGGTAAAATATGGCAAATAATTATGAGATATTTAAGGGCAAGTCATTATCAGACTTGTTTAAAGATATATATGATAACAGTACAAGAAATAAAGAACAACTTGAAGTTCTTATGAAAGAAGTTGTTGGATTTATTAAAGATGGGGATACCGCAGTTCAAATCATTCCTATGTTGAAAGAGTATTTAGAAATCAATGTAAAGAATGATGACCAATTAGTAAAGGTAGCTGCTATTGTGCAGCGTATGATAGCATCTGAATCTAAAGGTGGGGCCGGTGAAGAATTCAGTTTAAGTGATGCAGAAAAAGAACAATTGATGTCTGCAGTAGAAAGTGTGGCTACAGAAGTACAAAAACATTCTGATGATGTATCAAATGAATTTGGGGATTAAATATGTTACCTGGCTATAAAAAGAAAACAAAATTTGTTCCAACTATAAGGGATTCTACTGGTTTTGTTACTATGAACAATGTAGTTGATGTTATTAGAGATATGACTTCAGCTGAAGAATTTTATGAAATAGAGCCTGCTGAAGTTATAAAAGTTTGGTTAGATCCAGAGGATCCTGATTTTCCTACTAACACCGATACTGAAGGTATTACATCTTCTGATATGACTATGTTAGGCGCAGTAACAGTACGATTACTACATAGTCAAAGAAATGGTGGAATTCTTGATAGGTTAGTAATGCCTTTATCACCACACATTGTCCAGTATCCATTGAAGGGCGAAGTGGTTAATGTTGCTGATTACAATGGTCAGTTATACTATTCTAATCCGTTAAATTTGTATGGGAAAGTTAATATGAATAGACTACCATTCAAAATGGGCGAAAGAAAAGTTTTTGAAGCTTTAACAAAATATAATAGAAAAATTAATGTAGAACAAGGCGACACAGTTATTCAAGGCAGATTTGGTCAATCATTACATTTTGGAAGTGATGTTAATTATGTAAAACCATATATGAAATTAACAGTAGGTCAACACCAAAGTAAGGCAAGTATGGTAGCAAAAGAAGCAATTCCGGGCTTCCCACATTTATCAGAAATAAACTTGGACGAAGCTAGTATTTGGATGACTACTAATCAACATCTTCCTTTAAAAACTGCTGCTCCAAGCAATATGAAAGGAGCAAAATTAGGTGGAGTATTTCATTCTCTTATAGCTTTAAATTCAGATTCTATTGTTTTTAATGCTAAAAAGAAAGGCGGTGACGTATCAGCTTTTGCTGCAAGAAGTATAAATTTATGTGCCCAAACTTCTATTAATTTAGAATCTGAATATGGAGTTATAAATCTTGGAGATGTAATTGGACAAAATCCTGCTGTAAAAGGTAAAGAATTGGTAGAATTTTTTGAAACATTATTAGGAGAATTAGAAAATTATGCTGGATCAGTTGCAGCTATGTTAAAATCTAATTATCCACCTGAAATGAAAGAAGATGCGGGCCAAAAGAAACAAATAAATGACTTTACTAATAGCTTTACTGAAGCATTAGATAAGTTAGACAGTAAATTACAAGGTAGTGCTACCTTTTTCAGTAAAAGAGTTTTTCTTGCTAATGACCACAATCCACCAGATATGAGTGCTAAAGGTACAGATAATAGACTTACTGGAGATGAAGAGAGTTTATGGGATGATAATAAATGGGAAGAGATAGTAGAAATAGGTGAAGAAAGAATATATGAAGTAGAGAACATAACGTCAACTGGGGGTGTAAGAGGATAATGGGCGCTTTAGGAGATGCAGTAAGAGATTACATAAAAGGTAAAGTAGATGATAAAGCAGCTGATATACAAGAAAAAGTTGATGGGCTGGTTGCAAAAATCAGATCGGGTGCTGGTGGAGCTGAAGAATTACAGCAAGCTGAACAATTGGTTCAAGATATAGAAAAAGCTGAAGAAGATGTAGTAGAATTGAAACAAAAGAAAGAAGATCTAGATATGGCTGTCAAGCGAGCAAATCAGGCTAAGAAAACGCAACAAACAGCAGAAGATGCTAATGAAGTTGGCGCGGCTTTGAATCCTGCAGCAGCGGCAATAAAACAAGTTGTAAAGAAGCTTAGAGAAAAATTTGAAGAAGAAATAGATGATTTGAAAGCTTCCAAAGAAGCAATTGAACCAGGAGTAAGGAAATTGCAAAAGGCTGTACGGGTACAGAAACGAAAAATTAAACGAGTAATAGCAGATAAGAAAAGATCTGATGAGGTTAAGAAAGAAAGAATGAGAATGCTCGGTAGAGAGGAATAATTAAAATTAAAATATTTATATAAAACAGGAGTTAGTTATGGCTAAATCAAAATCGTTGATTGCATTAATCAAAGAAATAGTAAGACTTGAAGTACAAAAAGAAGTAAAGAACATATTTATTAAAGAAGGAGTTAAAGCTGTAACTCAGAATAAAAATTACGTTCCAGAAGTACTAGCAAAACCTATTCCTAAAAAAACTAAATCTAAAAACGTAAGTTATACTAAAGATCAAACTTTAAATAAGATACTTAATGAGACCGCACAATCTCAAGAATTAGATGAGTATCCAAGTATGGGTGAGTATGATTCTACTAAAATGGCGGAACTTTTAGGATATGGTGGTACGTCAGTCGGCGGTGATGAAGCTAAAAGAGAAATAGCTGCCGTACAAACTGCACAAGCGGTTGGTGCTGATACATCAAACAAGGCAGTTCAAGATGTAATGGGCGATTTAACAAAAGATTATCGAGGCGTGATGAAAGCTTTAGATAAAAGGGATGGAAAATAATGTCAACACTTGCAAAAGATTTAGATCCGGATATCTTTATAGGAATATCTTTACCATTAGGCCATGGTACACAGGGATTTTTTAATAAAACAAAGACTACATTAGAACAAACTAGATCAAATATTAAAAATCTTTTATTAACTGTAAAGGGAGAAAGATTAGGTAATCCTACTTTTGGCAGTGACTTACGGAGAATATTATTTGAGCCAGATGCGGGCGATTTGGGAGATAAAATAGAAGAAACCATTCGAGCTTCAATGGGCGAGTGGTTACCATATGTTAGAATTAAAAGTATTAAAACAACATCAGATGGGAGGAATCCGAATTTACTTAATGTAAAATTACAATTTACTCTTGATGTAGATCAAAATGTAGAAACTATAGATTTAGATTTAACCGCAGGTGGTGGGGGTTAACGGAGAAATTAAATGCCTTATGCTCAAAGTAAAAAATCAGTAAAAGAAGTTAGATATTTAAATAAAGACTTCTCTTCATTTAAAGCAAATTTGGTTGAATTTGCTAAAGTATATTTTCCAAACACATATAATGATTTTAATGAATCGTCACCTGGTATGATGTTTATTGAAATGGCATCTTATGTAGGTGATGTACTTTCTTATTATGTAGATAATCAATTCAAAGAAAGTTTATTAGCCTTCGCTGAAGAAAAAAAGACTGTTTATAATATGGCACAATCTTTTGGATATAAACCTAAATTGGCTTCACCATCTTACGGTGAAATAGAAACTTTCCAACTTGCCCCAGCGGCATCTTCCGGAACTGGCGCCAGTTTTAAAACATATCCAGATTTAAACTATGCTATGAAAATTGATACTGGGATGCAGCTGAGATCAGAGAGCGGGGTTGTATTTAGAACTGTGGAAGATATTAATTTTAAATTTTCAAGTTCAAATGATCCAATGGAAATAACTGTATATGAGAGTAGTGATAATATACCTGTTAGTTATTTATTAAAAAAATCAGTTAAAATTGAAAGTGGTGAAGTGGCTGTTGAAAGATTTAATTTTAATGATGCGGAAAAGTATTCTAGAGTTGCATTAAATAATAACAATGTTACTGAAATAGTATCTGTGACTGATGATGACGGTAATAATTGGCACGAAGTTGGATTTTTAGCACAAGATACAGTATATACAGATTCAGAAAATTTAAGTACAGAAGGTAACGATAGTTATCAGTATAAAGACCAAGCACCCTACTTACTTAAACTTTTAAAAACTGCACGGAGATTTACAACTTTTATTAGAGAAGATGATAGAACAGAATTGAGATTTGGAGCAGGTATTTCAGACAGTCCGGATGAAGAAATAGTTCCTAACCCAGATAGTGTAGGATCTTCTTTGCCTGGTTCCCCATCAAAATTGGGAACTGCATTTGATCCTTCCAATTTTTTAAATACAAGAACTTATGGCCAAGCACCATCAAATACTACATTAGTGGTTACTTATAGATATGGTGGTGGAGTAGATCACAATACAAAAGCAAATGCAATAACAGCTATTACAAATTTAAATGTTACATTAGATACGACAACTTTAAGTAGCACATTGGTGAATACAGTTAGGGGTTCTTTAGCTACGATAAATCCTAATCCTACATCGGGCGGCAAGGGAGCTGAGAGTGTAATTGAAGTTAAACAGAATACATTAGCGTATTTTCAAGCTCAACAGAGAGCAGTTACTAAAGCAGATTATATTACAAGAGTATATGCACTGCCAGCTAAATATGGTAATATTGCTAAATGCTATATTGTACAGGATTCACAAATAGATCCTGCCGCTATGACATATGGACTCAGCACATCCGGTAGAGCTACAAGTAGAGTTATGAATCCATTAGCTCTTAATCTTTATGTTTTGGGATATGATGCAAGTAAAAAATTAACACAAGTAAACCAAGCAGTTAAAGAAAATATACAAACGTATTTAACTCAATTTAGAATGATTACGGATGCTGTGAATATTAAAGATGCTTATGTGATTAATATTGGTGTTAGATTTAATTTATTAACAAGGACTGGATATAATAAACAACAAGTTGTTTTACAGGCAGTTGAAAGAGTTAGAACTTTCTTTAATGTAGAAAAATGGCAAATAGGACAACCTATTGTTTTAGCTGATTTAGCTTATCAAATATCTTTGGTAGATGGCGTCTCAGCGGTTGTTTCTCCGGACGAGCAAGATGACGAAACAGGTGCAGCTGACAAACAGCCCGTACAAATTATAAATAAAAGTTCAGTTGATTCTGGATACTCAGGAAATCTTTATGATATAAAAAGTGCTACAAAAGAGGGTGTTGTATATCCTTCAATGGATCCAAGTTGCTTTGAACTTAAATTTCCGTCTATTGATATTGAAGGTAGAGTAGTTGGCGATTCATCAGGAGGTAACTAATGCATTATTTTATTTTTCCGGAAGTAGATACAACGTTATACTTTGCTTCGGGTAGCAAGAATACAGGTTTAGATGAAATAATAGAAATCAGAAAAGATATGAAATCTGATGGAACTAATGTTAAGGTTTCTCGCATTTTAATGAAATTTGATTTAGATTATATTTTTTCTCTTGTAAGTAATGGAACTATCACAAATCCAAAATATTATTTAAACATGTATGATGCTAATCCACAAGATATTGGATACAGTCAATCACTTTATGCATACCCTATAAGTCAAAGTTGGGTTTCTGGTGAGGGATTTGAAGGTGATATTCCTGTTACTCAAGAAGGTGCTAGTTGGGATTATAGAACTGGTTACAATGATGAAATTTATTGGGTATCTGCTTCTTCAACATCATCTTATAAACAAGGCGGGACGTTTTATACGGCTTCATATGGTTCTCAGTCATTTGCATGGGGAACTGAAGATATGAGGATGGATGTTACACCAGTTGTAAATAAGTGGTTAAATGAAACTTATCCAAACGAGGGATTTATATTAAAAAGAAGTGGTAGTGTTGGACTTGAAGGTGTAGAAAGTGGTTCAGGTGCAGAGGGAGATAATACTATACTTGGTAATTTTATATTTTTCTCGAGAGAAACAAATACTATTTTTCCACCAAAATTAGAAGTGGAGTGGTATGATACGACGTGGAACACAGGATCACTTAATCCACTATCATCAACAAATTTAGAAGATTTAGTATTTTATATGAAAGGAATACGACCAGAGTATAAAGAAAAATCAAAAATAAAATTCAGAGTAACAGGCAGAGAACGGTATCCTACCAAATCATATTCCAATACGGCTTCAGAATATATCACATCAAAATATTTACCTAGTGGAAGTCTTGCTAATATAGGTGGAGATGGGGCTTATTATTCTGTAATAGACGATCAAACGGGAGATATTATCATACCTTATGGTACAGGTTCTCTTATTAGTTGTGATTCAACAGGAAATTATTTTAATGTTTGGATGGACGGTTTCCAATCTGAAAGGTTTTATAAGTTTGAATTTAAAGTTGTAAGTGGAAGCAATACAAGCGATGAAACGGTACAATATTTTGATGATAATTTTACCTTTAAAGTTGTTAAATAAAAATGCCATATACACAAGAAGAACTGAAAGATCTCGCGTTCTATCAAAATCTTATTAATGAAGATGAACAAAACTATTTGGTAGAAAGAGAACGATTGCAATCAATAGTAGCGATGGCCGGCTCTGGATATGATGGCAGTTTATTAACTAGAGATGAAAGTGGCACAATCAAACTTTTTGAAAATCCATATACAGGTCAATTATATGATGATGAAACAACAACTCTTTTTGTTCCAAAGGTCGTTGATAGATTGAGAGATGATGATTCTATAAATGAGATATTAAATAGAAATATAAGTGAGTTATAATGTCTAGTCAATTATCAGCACAAGATAAACAAAGATTACTCCGAGGCGTAACCAAAAAGGTTGGGGACAAACCATACGAAGATGGTTACTGGGGACAAATGGCCAATCGTGATAGAGTTCTTATAGAATTGTATGATGATAATAATAATTTAATAGAATATAAAGATTTAAGTATTGGTGAAGCGAAGATCCAAACTGATGAAGATTTTATAAAAATTAAACCAGGAATAAATCTTACTGATTTTGGTTATACTACAGGTAAATTTAAAATTAAATATAGATTTTTAAGGGAGCTTGCCGGGAAAGAACAGCCGATTTTATTAAGAACAGCTCTTGGATTTGAAGATGAAATTTTTGAATTAAATTGGCTTGCGGATAATATACATATTGATGATAGCGGAAAAGTATATGGTGTAACTAAACAAAAATATTTAGAAAATCCGAATGGGGCTGAGCAATTATTAATTACCGACTACAAATATAAAATTGATAAGATTTCATCATCAAGAACTGAAGTTAGATTAACAGCAAAAAATATTGAAGATGCGATAGTGGGAGAAGGTAGAGGTCATCAGTATGTATCGGACTTTATGAAATTGCAAGAATCTGTGAGGGTTGAATCTATTGTTGAAGATTTACGATTTGTTGATCCAATAGCTGAAGCTACGGGTGGGACTAGTAATTTAAATGCCGCCAATTCTGTAGAGATAACTCCAGAAACAGGAGGATTTATTTTTACAGATAATATGGTTGGTGGGACATTAAGATTACCCAATGCGTTTTTAATGGGATACCAAACAACAAAAGTTCGTACAGAATTGGATATTATTTCTAATGGAGCATTGGAAGAAGTAGAAATAGATACAAATACTGGATTTCCAACAGTAATTCCTGCTGGGTGGGATTCAAGTATACACAGCGATGCTGTAAAACTAAAAAAATGGACTTCAGGTTATATAGCGCACGCTGGAGGTAATTGGGTAGGATCTGCTGGCATTGGATATCACGCAAAGTTTGTCAGAAATGAAGGAAATTCTGGTGGAATATGCATAAAATTTATAGATCAAAATAATGTATTTGCAGATTATGAAGCATGGCCTACAACCGATACCCACAGAAATTTACATGTACAACAAGAACTATTAGAATTACAATCATTGGGCGCTACTAGTGGAGATCTTATTAATATCGGTTTTGATATGAAAAGTACAGTTGCTGGAAAGGGTATTGGAGTTCAAGTGGTATATCCAGGTCATATTTTTATTGAACTAGAACCAGCAGGGCCGCCGGATGGATATTTTGATCCCTTCAATCCCCAAATACCTACTGAAACAAGTCCTACGAGTGCTCCTAATGGATTTATGGCAAACACGGAAGCAAGTGCGATATCGATTTCAGGTGGTAAACCGCCATCGATGATGGCGGCAATGCTAACCCTCTTTAATAAGACTCACTTGTCGTTAAGTATAGGTACAACATCATCCGTGTTAGCAGGGGGTCCAGCTACTTGGATAATAACAAATATACAAAGTGCGGCCGGGTCCTTTTTCGGTGGCGGAACTGGTACTGATATATATACATGGAGTCCAAATTTAGGAACTGAATATACAAAGGAAGGAGAGTTAAGTACAGAAGGAGAATGGAGATGGGATGGGGTTGGTGCCTGGCAGGCAGTGAGTTCATATAATTCTCCAAATGCTCCCGTTGGTACAGTAAATCCTAATGATTGGAATAATGTAGTAAATTCTCATCCGTATCAATACGAAGGTCAGGGAACTCCGATGTTTGCAAGAACGAGCGCGCCGGGTGAAAATGCTGGGTGGGATGCTGCTACATTTCATACCAAAGACCAGATTATGTTAATTAAGGATGACCTAGTTTGGGTAACTGAGGAGAGCTATACAAACAATTACTCAAAAATTGAAATGCAACCAATTACTAATCATTTTCCTTCGTTAAATCAACATACAATGGATAATGGTAAAACATTATATCAAGATATATTTGAAAATGGTAGAATACAAAGTATAACTAGAACAAGAAAAACTAATGGTACTGGTATGCGGTCGGGTTACTATATAATATTTTACACCGATGGCTCCGATGATGAAAGATCTAATAAAGCTTTTATGGTTGAAAAGGGAGCTGTGGAAATAGGCGGCGGCGGTATCGATGATGGTATTAAATATATAGCAGATTTAGATATGGGTTTTAATGATGTAATAAATGAAAATGGCGGGCAGCTGGCTACATTGTGTCGGAAGGATGGTGATGTGTGGTATCATTATTTTGTAGTTCCTGGATCAAACCAATATTGGAGGTCGGTAGATGGCGATGGCGATTTCTTTGAGAAGGTAAGTGGTGGGGAGTTTTTTGAGGAGAACTATCCTTCAGTTTTTGCTGACGGCTTTGCGGGTATGCCTAATGATTCAGGATTAATAGATGGATTTGGATATAAGATGTATAGTGGTCATTGGAGTATTTTTTCTTGGCTATGTAATGATGCTGGCGGTAATGGAAACCTTTATACTCTATCGGGCGGAAATGCAACTGTTACTAAAACAACATCAATAGAAAGCTTTGTATATGGTGCTGGTGAAGTAGGAACTAACGGAGCAGATTTAATTTTTGGTACAAGACATCCAGGAGCTACAAATTATAATCCAAACTTAGATGTTATTTACGATGATGGAAGTGGAATTTTAGAATTTGACCCTAATCCTTTAAAAGATGGTGCTGTGAGTCCAGAAAGCCAATGGGTGTGGGATGGTCCAGGATTTATATGGAATAATTTACAGGGAGCTCCCGTTTATACATATTCTGATATAACAAATAAAGTTTTGGCGACTATTGCTGGCGGTTGGAATAGATATGAAACTTCTATAGAAATTCCTGATAATTGGAATCCCGCCGTGCCGTGGTTTTTAAGATTAACTGGTCATGATTCTTGGGACGATTCTTTAACTGCCGCAACCGCGCACGGTGTAACTTGGGTAGATAATATTTTTGCTGATTTTACTTTAACTGGTCAGGAAACTTCAACGCCATACTACCAAGATTTTGAAGCGCAAATAGCTGAAGTAGTTAGTGGTGGGACTACACTAAAGCTTAATCGTACTTTTGAGGAAGCGGCCACACTTTTAAGCGCGGAAAATACTGATCCAACAGCCTTTATAGAAGGGAATAATCCAGGAACATACGACTCGTTTACTATTTCTTATTTAGTATATAATCCATATGATTTAAGAACTTACTTAAAATTTGGAAATAAATTGCATTTAACAACAAATTTTAAGAGAGATATTACAAGCAACCCATTTCCATTTTCAGTTATTTATAAACTTTATGAGAGTTTGCCATCTAATATTGCTAGATTGGATGAATGTGTTGTTGTTAAAGAAATGGTAGATCCTGTAGTGGAAACTGTAGAAATAGTTGATTTTATAGACACCGATCCAGGAGGTATAGTATTAAAATCTCCGGATATTATGAATGCTGAAAGTCCAATACAAAGAAGGACAACAGACTATAAAACTCAAACTGATATTTTAAGTGGAGATGCTTTAATTTCCGATACATTACAGAATGAATTTTTAAGTCAAAGCATGGATAGCGTTAATCTAAACATTGATTTTACTGCTTATGAAAATTTTATAAACTTTAGTTCAGCTAAAAAACGGATTCAGAATTTCAGATATAAATTGAAGTTAATAGAAGATTACACTCAAATCAGTTCTTCTTATATTGGAGTAAGTGGTTCAAATTCGGATTTATCGTCTTATCATCACAAAATAAAAAGTGTTAAAAATGATCTAGATCCTTTTGAAAATTATATGTATTTTAAAAGTTCTTCTTTTGTATCTTCTTCATTAGGAACTTTTTATGATAACGCATGGCCTAAGACAAGTGGCGCCGGCACTTTAACCAGTGAGTATATTTTAGCTCCAACAACATCATCGACTGCGGCAAGTTGGTATAATGAAGCGATAATTAGTGCATCAGCATATGATACGGACAATTTCAATAAGTTAAGTAATATTTTACCTGAACACTTGATAATCGATACTTCAAATGATACTTATCTAACTTTAGTAGATATGGTTGGTCACCACTTTGATAATATTTGGGTTTATATAAAAGCTTTAACGGATGTTTATGATAGACGCGAAAAATTAACAGAGGGTATATCTCGCGATTTATTGATGAGTGTTGGTCAATCTCTTGGATGGGAACTATCTGACGGTAAGGATATGCTTTCATTATCAAGATATGCTCTTGGTAAAGAAGTTACCGGCTCTTCATATACAAATTATTCGGATACTTCGGAACGGGATATTTCAAGAGAAATTTGGAGTCGTATTATAAATAATATACCATTTTTCTTAAAAAATAAAGGGAGTGTTAGAGCGATAAAAGGATTAATAAGTGCTTATGGAATACCATCAACAATATTGAGAGTAAGGGAGCACGGTGGACCTGATTTGCCAGATGACGCAGTACCACAATTTGAAATTGCTAGAAAATTTACAAAAGCTTTAGATTTTAAAAATGGTCAATATGTACAAACAATTTGGACGACTGACGATTCATCAAATAGAATACCAGATACTATAGAGTTTAGATTTAGGGCTGCTACGGGATCAGATCAAATACTTGTTGAAAAGCGAGACGATAGTAATAATCCGGACTTTTTTATAAGATTAAAAGAAAATGCTTCAGCTGATGATTATGGTTTTGTTTCATTTATGCTATCGGGATCTGATGGATATAAAGAAATATCTTCATCTAATTTTCCTGTATATGATGGGGATTTTTACTCTGTTATGCTTGCCAGAACTTCCGGTAGTGATAACATAAATGTATCACAATCTTATCAGCTGAATGTTGGTAAGTATGATGTTGGACGAAGTAAAGTTGATAAGTATAGTCAAGTTACTTTAGACGTTTCAACAGCAAACTCATCTTCGTATAATGGTCAGTGGTCGGGTAGTGGAACTGTTTATATTGGTGGTAGCGTAGACGTTGCTGACATGGGTGTTCAATTTAGTGGCTCTATGATGGAATACAGACATTGGACAGAAACATTAAATACATCATCATTTAAAAATCATATCGGAAATCCAAAAGCGTTTGATGGGAATACAATTTCATCTTCTTATAATAATTTAGTTTTAAGATATTCGTTTGACGATAATATGGATTTAAGTACAGACACGGATGGTATTCGTGATGTAAGTGCAAATCAAACCACAACTTATTCAGGATCTCATAGTGGATTTACAGGAAACTTTTTTAGTAATGTTGTAGATGAAACAAAAACTTTTATACCTAGTATTGGTGCTCTTCGAAGAGTTACAAATAAAATTAGAATAGAAGATAATAAATTAAAACCAGGATTTAGTTTAAATGCCAATTGGAGAGCTACTGTTAGTGCTTACGATACAGCGCCATTAGATTCAAATAAAGTTGGTGTATTTTTTGCTCCAACCGATGTAATTAATAATGATATAATAAATTCTGTTGGTAATTTAAACTTTGATCAATATTTAGGTGACCCAAGAGATTTAAAAGAACATAATTATAGAGGATTGGATTATGTTGCTGATAACTACTGGAAGAAGTACAATTCGCCAAATAATTTTTGGGATTATATAAGACTGTTGAAATATTATGATCAATCATTATTTCCACAAATTAGAAAAATGATTCCCGCTAGAGCTAAACCAACTTTGGGTATTCTTGTAGAGCCTAATATTTTTGAAAGACCTAAAACAATTATAGGAAGAGCTCCTCAAGTAGAAACTCCATATTATAGTCAATCTATAAATATTGCAAATATGGTAGATGGTTTAATAGAAATTACAGCATCATATAACGCCGGATTATCTATTGTTGATTATGATCAATGGACAGCTAGAATTGATATGTATAGTTATGAAACAGGATCTTCTACAGTATCATCAAGCGGAGAATTGTTACTTAAAGAAGCGACTGGGTCTGAAATAGCTGATAGGTCGGTGGATTTATCTATATGGCAAAGGCTTGGACAGCCAGGTGAATATTCAGATGCTACAATGTCATTTGGAGATTTTAATTATGCAGAAGTATTGCAGCCGGTAATATCAGGATCTAGAATACACGGTAGAAATCAAAAAATGGCGAAGTTTTTTACAACTGAAGCGAGCGCATCGATTGGTAATTATCATTCATCATCTTTTTATAATGTTGACATTGACAATTTAGCTGACGAAAGGCAAGCTTGGTTAAATTCTTATTATAATGGAGTTAAAAATACAGTAAAAACAACTCAAGATGGTGGTCCTCCAGTCGAGATAATAATAACATCTCCAACAAAGCTAGTTACTAAAGCTGAAGGTGAATCTTCCTTAGTAACAGGTGAAGGTATTGTTTCTAAATTTAAACCTAAAAAGCGAAAGAAAAAGGGTGGAAGAAGGAAAGGTCCAAAGATAAAGAGAAAGCCAGCATCGTTAGAAAAAGCGATGGAGGCCGCGATGGCATTTAAAGGCAATTTTTTAAATCTTAGGGAATCCAAAAGAGTAATATTTGATTTTGATATAGAAAATAAAATTAAACCACGTAAGAAGAAGAAAGTGAAACGGCCAAGAATAAAGAAGAGAAAACCGAGAAGATAAGATTTGAACCACATTAATTATAAAGATGCAAAAATTTTTTTAATAAAAAGTTGAAATGGTAATATTTATATATGAGTCAATTTATAAAAAAACTATTCAATATCAATTAGGAGTTATTTATGGGATTTCTGAATAATACTACAGTTACCGTAGATGCTATATTAACGAAGAAAGGTCGTGAATTATTAGCACAAGGTACTAACGCATTTAATATAACAAAATTTGCACTAGCTGATGATGAAGTTGATTATCGTTTATATGATACTTCACATCCAAATGGTACAGATTACTACGGAGCGGTAATAGAGGCTATGCCGTTATTAGAAGCTTTTCCTGATGAAAATCATGTGATGAGATATAAGTTAGTAACCTTACCGAAAAATACAATAAAGATGCCCGTACTTAGTGTACAGCCAGCATCTGTAATATTTACTGCAGGTGGTGGATTAGGTCAGCCGCCCGTAACTGTAACACCAGTAACTGCGAATGTTGCTGATAGTGCTTATACTTTTGTATTACATGATCAAAGTCTTGCTGGTATGGTTGTAGTCACACCAGCCGGCGGCGCAGGTGGTGGTGCTACTACTCCATTTTTCTTAGGAGATGATGATGTACCAAATAGTAAAACTCTGGTTGCCAAGTCAGTTCGTATTACAGTAATACCACTTTCAGCTAATAGTACAACTACCGGAAAATCAACACAATTAACTATTATTGGAAATGATACCGGAGCCACTTCATCGATAACAATAACAAATAATGTAATTCTTGTACAAACTGTATCATGATAGATAGAAGAAGTATCGATGTTTTAAATATGAAGAATTTTAATTTAGGAGTTAAATATGTCAGTTTATAAGGAATTCAGCATTGAACCACCATCAAGTCCAGAATCGGGCGATGTGATAACTAATGTAAAAGATATAATTTCATCAGGAATGTGGGCAAATGGAGCAGGAAGTTTATCCGCTTATTATACATCGTCTACACAGTCTGGTAGTAACTCTGCTCATTATTTAGATGTGTATGCCGCAAATCCAGCAACAGATTCTACTGCTAGGCCACAATTTTCAGTTACTTATGGTCATTACAAAGGAAGTGGTTCGATTGGAATAAAGGGAGCGGACGGTACTAGGGCTAGCGCTACTATGTATCGACAATTATCACAAACATTGTTGGGTCCTAATGAAGATCAATTTACATTTGCTGGTACAGGTGACCATATTAAACCAGCTTATATTTATGCTATATCTGTATCAAGACAACAACTTCGTGAAAAGATGGATCCAGGCAATTGGGAATTGCATTTAAGTGCTAGTGGTGTTTTATTTGGACTTCCTGGCACATTTAAAGTGATTGATGATAGTGGAGCGACTGCTAATGCAAATGTAAATCAAGGCGGTAGAGTTTTTAATATTGTTAGTGGTTCTATTAGTGCTGGTGTCGGTGATGTAAATACAACTGCTACTGCTCAACCGGGTGGTGGTCTTGGATTATTTTATCCTGATTTAGGTATATTAATTTTTAATGGTCCTGTATTAGATGCATCTGCTTCTTTAGGAACAATCACTACATCAAATACGGAAGGTGGGAATCTAGGCAAATTTTATGGAGCCCTAACAAGCTCTCTACCTCCATATTTCTCAGCTAGGCGTGAAGAAGTAATAACTTCCCAGCATTATTTTTGTAGAGTTCCTAATAAAGAATTTAATTTTAGTTCCAATCCATCCTTCGCTACGGCTTCTGATGGGACTATGACCCAATCCACATTCTTTAAAAATCCAAAGACTTTCATTACTCAAGTGGGATTATACAATGATGACAGTGAATTACTGGCGGTTGCTAAACTGAGTAAGCCACTTTTAAAATCGTATTCAAGAGAAGCAATAGTCAAAATCAAATTAGATTTCTAATATTGGGAGATTAAGGTCATGTTTAAGAGACTAGACCCAACTGACGTTGATAAAACTCCATTCAAAGTATACAAACAATTTACTGTTACTAATGAAGATAGCGGGAGTTTTGTATATAATTTCAGAGCAATAAGCTCAAGCGCAGCGATACGTAATTCTTTTGATCCAGCTACTGCTGAATCATCATCTTTCCAATCGGCTAGCTTTTATCATTTACCCGCATGGCATATGATAAATAATAGGTATTATAGACAAAAAACTGCTGGGGTTGTCAGAACAACACCAATGAATCCATATAACAATTTCGGTTCTAATTCATCTAAACAATATAGGATGTTGCATGAATCTGCTTCTATCATATCAGTTTCAAAAGATTTGTACGGTGAAAGAATTAAACCTAAATCTATAACTTTAAAAGATGATAGTACAGCAACAACTGTAACAATGGTTGATGACGGTGAAGGTAATTTATATGATACAAATCTTTCCCAAAGTTTTGCAACATTTGCTTCGGGTGGATTTTTAGATACCGATATGATAAAATCTACAGCCAGCTTTGCCGGAAATGTTTATTATGAACAAGGAATATTAATACTGACAAATACAGGATCTAAATTTATTGACGTTGGTACAGGAAAAAGTTCAGATGGTTTTAATTTAGAATATAAAGCACAAGTAACTATAAATGAATATTCTTATTTTTGTGTAATAGGTGAAAATGAATTTAATAGTTCAACTAATATATCAACAACATTTGAACAAAGTGGGAGTATAAATGTCTCTGGTTCTGATGCGTGGGCTTTCTTTCCGCCGGGAGATGCAAAATATCAATCGGGTTCTTATAAACATCATTACCAACAAGCTACTAGATATGAGAATTTCGTAACACATTCAGAATTTAGACCATATGTAACTAAAGTGGGATTATATAATGATTTTGATGAGTTGATTGCAATAGGGCAATTATCTGCTCCAATTAAAAATGAGAAAGATTTAGCACTTGGATTTGTAGTGAGGTTTGATGCGTAATGGGTAAGTTTAAGAAAATGATGAATTCGTCCTTTCTTTTAGAGAGAATGGATTATGTAGAAACTGCTAAGCAATTAGTTAAAAAGTATAAATTAAGATCTAAAGTAAAAATAACAAGTGGTAAGAATTCAGGAGAATATATCCCTGAAACGGATACAAT
>Ga0209709_10001878_pt1 | contig 18912 bp, 15 predicted proteins | sample ArcticOcean_MG_C_2_FD_187435 | JGI IMG/M metagenome (GOLD analysis project Ga0209709, IMG submission 187435) | Marine microbial communities from western Arctic Ocean - ArcticOcean_MG_CB4_136 (SPAdes) (version 2) | ecosystem: Environmental > Aquatic > Marine > Oceanic | place: Arctic Ocean... | reverse complement strand
AACCCTATAGCCAGAGCCGTCCTGAGTGCGGGTCATGTGTTCATCGACAAAGACGATCTTGCCGGCCAAGCCAGTCATGGGCGCATCTATTAGCGCCTGCAGTGAAGCGAAGCGTACAATCTGACCTGTAACGCCGCCAGACTTAGTAGCCACAGAGCCGCCGAGTGCAGTAACCCGCAGTTTTTGCGGGAAAGGTCTGACAATCTCTGCTGACTCCACATGGCGCTCCCAGTAATCCACTGAAAAAGGTTCAATGCGCACGTTTTTAAAACCTAGTGCCTTAAACTTCGCCACCGCCCAGTCTCGTGCGCGGGCCTCAGCCTCACTGCCCGCCAGACGAGGACCAACCTCGGTAGTTAAGCTATTGATAATGTCATACCCGACGCGGCTATCGAGGCTCCTAGATATGAGGGTATTAGCCTGACTGACAGTGTGTTCGTCAAGGCCTTCGGCGACTGTGGTCAAAGACATAATTAATGCCCCAATCACGCCTAATGATTTCAGTAATACCACGGTTTCCCTCTCTATTTATGACTCAAATTTTCTGCCTACTACGGCTAATCGGACTCCATGTGCCAGCCCGGTCTTTTCGATCCTGATGCAGCATCATTTTATGCGCGTTATGTCTAATGGTCCCGAGTCAGCGTATATCCCCATTAACCAGCCCGCCAATACCATAGCGCATAATACAGGCCAGCGAAGACAGATCGACAATGCGGCTACAATAACGAATAAACAATGTATTATATCAATGTTTTAGTCGCTAAAATTAATGTTAATTATAGGCTATTAAGAAGCTGCCCCGCACTGGCATCTCGAGGAAAGCTCGCTACAAGTCTTTTGGCAAGCGAGCGCGCAATCGCCAGCTGGCCCAAATCCCGATTGATGGTAACAGAGACAAACAGTAAATCGTAGTTGCTCGGCGACTCCACTAGAGCCGCCTTAAGTACCTCTAGCGCCTGCACTGCTGCCCCCTGCCCATTGAGTATCAGGGCATAAGCATAACTATATCGCACATCCTGAGGCGCCAGTCTAACTGCATCTTTGAGGCTAGCGAGGGCCTTGATCCACTGGTGATTTCGAACCTGCGCCAGCCCTAAGCTATAGCTTACGACTGCACTGTCTGGTAGCAATACCTGAGCATCCGAAAGTGTGCTCAAGGCGCTGCCCTCCTGCCTCTGGCTCCTATAGAGATCCGCAAGATTAAGCCAAGCGCCTACCGCTTTTGAATCTAGGATCAAGGCATGCCTGTAAGCCTTCTCTGCCTTGGCTGGCTTGCCCTGACCAAGATAAACCGCCGCAAGACTTATCTGCCCCATAGGCATGTCTGCGCTGACCATCAGCGCCGCAATAAACTTGCCTGTATTGGCGTCCAGCAACCGTTGATCCTCCTCACTGAGCCCAGGAATACCTAATAGCAACCTTGTTGCCTCATTACGTACGGCGCCAACGGGATCTTTTAGGGCTGGCGAAATCAGTTCCCAACGATCGTTAAGCGGCAAGAATGCAAGCATATTTAGCGCTCCCATACGCAATAGCGGCTTGGCGCTCAAAAGCTGCTGACGCGCGGTGTCGTAACTTTCCAATGCTGGATAGTTTTGCAACATCCTTAAGGCGGTTGCGCGAGCCATATCGTTGGCTGTACCGTTATTGGCCAGTTCGATTAACCGCTGATCGGCATCCGGTTGCTGGTTTCTTCCTGCATACAGCGCACGCGAAACGGGTTCTAAAGCATGCGCTTTTTTGCCTAACCACTGATTGATTGCCGAGGATGACCATTCTGCAGTCTTGTCGACGTGGCAACTGTTACAGGCATTAGGTGAACCTATGGGACCGGTTAGGCCTGGGCGCGGTATTGCGATCCTGTGGTCGCGGCGACTATCCACGCCCATATAAAGAGTTGCCGGCATATGGCAGCTGACACATTGGGCGCCATCGCTGTTGGGACTGACATGAAAATGATGTTTCGGCGTATCGTAGGTGACCGCTGCATGGCACCCCGCGCAGAGCTGATTGCCTTGCGCTTTTAGCTCAAGGCTATGGGGGTTGTGGCAATTACTGCACTTAACCCCTCGCTGGTGCATTTTACTCTGCAGAAATGACCCGTAAACGTAGACCTCATCCTGAATTTGCCCGTCGGCGTGGTAGAGCCCCTCCTCCAGCAACTGTAGATTATAATGATCAAGATAGGTACTGGCGCCGGAATGATTGTTGATTGGATCCTGAGTCGTTTTGGAGCGCCTTGAGTGACAGCCTGCACAAGATTCTATCTCAGTGGTGGCACCTTGATGGGGCTCGCCGCTGGGGATCGCGGTACTGGCGCCCTCCGCAATCGCCCAGCTCAATTGGGCGGAGTATTGTATCTCTAGGCCGTTATCTTGCGACATTTTAGGCGCCTTAGCCCAACTGACATGATTCGATCCCGGCCCGTGGCAGGATTCGCATGCAACATTGATTTCAGCGAAGGTGGTAGCGTAGGTGTTGGTGGCCATCGAGTAATTTTTCTCAAGCCCTGTCGAATGGCACTCTGCGCAGCGACTGTTCCAGTTGTAGTAGGCGCCTGTCCAATGGAGGGACTCGCCCGGCTCACCAAGATCGTCTGGCATCAGCTGATACCATCGCTGGCCTGACTGCTCTTTGGGGCGACTGTCCCAGGCGATGGTAAGCGCCTGAAGACGTCCGCCTGCGTAGCTGATCAGGTATTGCTGCAAGGGCTCTACACCAAAGGTGTAGTCAATTCTGAAGTCTTCATATTTGCCGCTGGCTGCCTGGGTATTGACGTAATACTCGCCGTGTTTGCGCTTAAAGGTCGATGTTACTCCCTGATGGCTGTAGCTGGCGTCATCAAAATCACCGAGCACCGTCTCCTCAGTAGCCGCGGCCATTGCCCAGTCATGGTGGGAGCCCCGCCACTCCTCAAATTGCTCCTGATGGCAACCGGCACAGGTTTCCGTACCAGCATACAAAGCTCCAAGGCAGCCATTGGCTAGCCCTAGTAGCATAGTGAAAACAATAACTTGATTCAGAGGCAACGGCGTGACTTCAAAAGCAGAAAAACCTATTTTACGCCCAATTTTGGCCTATGCAAGCTGCATCGCCTAAACATTTAGCAGCAGATGCTCGCGCTCCCATGATGATATAACCCGATTGAATTCTTCGAATTCAACTAGCTTATTCGAAGTGTAGAGCTGAATAAATTTGGCACCAAACAGATCAATAATATCCTGGTCTTCCTGCAAACCGCGCAACGCCTCTTCAAGAGTTCTGGGCACAGCAAACTCGGCTTCATAAGCATTACCCGCATACGGTTCGTCGGGCATAATGCCCTTCTTCATACCCAGATAACCGCATGCCAGTGTCGCCGCTATGGATAGATAGGGGTTGACGTCCGCGCCAGGGAAGCGGTTTTCGACACGATAATTCTTCGGGGCAGCATCAGGGACGCGCAGACCAGTAGTACGATTATCATACCCCCAGTGCAAATTAATGGGCGCTGACATCTCACGGGTGAAGCGGCGGTATGAATTCACATTGGGGGCGAAGAAACTCATAACGTATGGAATGTACTTTTGCATGCCTCCAATATAATGAAAAAACTGCTCACTATATTTGCCGTCCTCAGTAGCGAAAATATTTTTGCCTGTCGCGCTGGACAAGATACTCTGGTGAATGTGCTTGGCTGAACCGGGCTCTGAGGCCATAGGCTTAGCCATAAACGTAGCGTAAATATTATGCTTCAACGCCACTTCACGTACCATGCGCTTAAACGTAAACACTTGGTCAGCCAGATCCAACGGGTCACCATGAATGAAGTTAACCTCAAGCTGGGCTGCGCCTGATTCATGAATTAGCGCGTCGATATCCAACCCCATAGCCTCACCATAGGCATACATGTCTTCAATGAACGGTTCAAACTCGTTAGCTGCATCGATACTGTAAGACTGGCGAGCTGTCTCGGGTCGCCCTGAACGGCCAATTGGTGGCTTTAAAGCCTGATCTGGGTCTGTGTTTCTCTCTATCAGATAAAACTCCATCTCCGGAGCAATAACAGGCGTCCAGCCCTCTTTTGCGTAAAGGCCCAAAACCCGCTTCAGGACATTGCGAGTAGAAAACGGGTGAGGCTTACCATCCTTGGTAAAGCAATCATGGATGATTTGTGCAGTCGCCTCATTTGACCAGGGCACCAGCCTAAGCGTCTTCGCGTCGGGCTCCAGAAGCATATCGCCGTCAATGGTATCTAAAAGCTCCCAATAGTCGTCAGAATATTCACCGGTAACCGTCTGCGCCAAAATGCCTTCCGGTAAGCGGCTATCTTCTTTAAGAAATTTTTTCGCGGGAATAAATTTGCCCCGCGCATTACCCGTCATATCGGGCACAAGACATTCTACTTCTGTGATTTTATATTCTTTTAGCCAGTTTTCTATCTCAGTCAGTGACTGCATACAGCACCTGCTCTAATTATAAGTTATAGTTTTATTGAATAATCATTCAAATAATATTGAATTATTGTTCAAAAAGATCATAATGTCAATTCATGAATAGCCAGAAGAAAATGATGTGAGCTCTTACTACCGCGCCAGCGCTAACAAAACCCCGGAATTTCCGTCTTTAATGGGGGATGTAGTCGCGGACATTTGCATCGTTGGAGCAGGCTACACCGGCCTCTCTTCAGCATTACATCTCGCAGAAAAAGGATATAAGGTAGCGGTACTGGAAGCTGAGACGGTTGGATTTGGCGCGTCGGGTCGCAATGGTGGGCATGTAGGAATAGGTCAAAGACAAGACCAGCAGTATCTAGAGGAAGCATTTGGCAATGAGGTTGCAACCCTGCTATGGCACATGAGTTTAGAGGCCATCGATACCGTAAAAGAGCTTATTAAGAAGCACAGAATTAAATGTGACCTTAAGCATGGTAATGTACACTTTGCTCATCGCTCCAAGTACACCCGCGATCTAGAAGAAGAAGTCGACTTTCTGCAAGACCGCTACGACTTTGACCAAATAGACTATCTCCCTAAATCGCGACTATCAGAGGTTATTGACAGCGACGCCTACTATGGCGCTGTGGTAGATAGAGCCTCAAAGCACCTGCATCCATTAAACTTTTTACTGGGCCTCGCCGCGGCGGCAGTAAAGGCTGGGGTGGTTATCTACGAAAACTCCAGAGTAACCTCTTATGAAGGGGCCCCTGCTGTGGTAAAGACCACCGGGGGCCGTATAACAGCCGACGAAATGATCTTGGCCTGCAATGGCTATATCGAAAGGCTAGAGCCCAAGATCAATGGCTACATAATGCCAATTAACAACTTTGTACTCGCAACAGAGCCCCTGACAGACGAACTAGTCACGCAGATTGCGCCACTAGATACCTCGATGTCAGACAGCCGTTTTGTAATCAACTACTGGAAGCTCTCAGGCGATAACCGATTAATTTTCGGCGGCGGTGAGAACTATCGGCGCGGTTATCCCTCAGATATAAAAGCCTTTGTGCGCAAGTACATGTTGCAGGTTTACCCGCAGCTTACCAATACCAATATTGACTATGGCTGGGGTGGCACGGTAGCAATAACAATGAATCGACTGCCTCACTTTGGCCGTGTGCAAGACAACATCTGGTACATGCAAGGCTATTCAGGCCATGGCGTGCCCACCGCGACGTTTGCGGGCAAGCTCATTGCTGAAGCAATAAGTGGAAAGCTTGAGCGCTTTGATCTAATGGCTAGCCTCCCCACAACGAAGTTTCCCGGAGGCACCTTGCTGCGTTGGCCTGGTATGGTGGCAGGCATGCTGTATTACGCACTGAGGGATCGCTTCTAATGACCATCTTACGCAAAACCACCCAGCGCGCTCAACCTATCCAGAAGCGAGCCCAGGAGCGGCGTCAGCAGATTCTCGAGTTGACCGCACAACTGCTGGAAGAAGTTGGCCAAGACGACCTCACCACTATTCTAGTAGCAAAGCGTGCTGGAGTCTCTGTGGGCACGCTGTATCACTACTTTCCTAATAAATACGCAATCCTGTATGCGCTAGCCGAACAATGGGTAGGCGAGATGGATATCGCTCTCCAAGAGTTAGAGGCTGAAAATATAGAAGACCAAAGCGTTAAGTGCTTTGTTGAGCGCAGTGTTGAGCGCATGCTAGCAGTTTACAACAACCAGCTAGGCCTATTGCCCCTAGTTCAGGCCATGTATGGTGTGCCGGAGCTTAAAGAGCTAGACCTTATCCATGATGAGCTGATTATCACGTCGATGGCGCGCATGTTTAAGCGTATGGATATCAGCAGTAAGCCAAATGAGCTCGCGCGATTGGGTCGAACCTATCTGGAATTAAGCCATGCGCTGATTTTAGTGGTCGTTAATCAAAATAAGACCGATGGAGAGAAAACGCTGAGTGAACTCAAATACTTGAGTCTTTCGTTGTTGGAGCGCGCTAAAAGCCAGTTTTAGCGCGCTATGATTTTGTGTTCATCTTAACGTACTAAGAGCCTATAATGAATTCGACATTCGCGCACTGAAGGCAATGTTCCACGCAGCAAAAAAACTTTAGATTTATCTCTTAAGCAACTGATAAATAAAGCTTATCTGATCTTTTCCCGCATGGTGACAAACTCTTCAGCCGCGGATGGATGAATACCGATAGTCGCATCAAAATGCGCCTTGGTCGCGCCAGCTTTTAAGGCGATTCCCATACCCTGAATAATCTCTGCGGCATGGTCACCCACCATATGGCAGCCAATGACTCTGTCTGACGCATTATCTACCACCAGCTTCATGGTAATCCGATCGGAGCCGCCGCCCAGCGTTTGCATCATCGGCTTGAAGTCTGAGGTGTAGACCGATATATCAGAGTATTGCGCCCTTGCCTCTTCTTCGCCCAAACCCACGGCCCCCAATTCTGGTTGGCAAAATACGGCGGTCGGAATGCCTGTGTAATCGATAGCGGCAGCACCATTGCCATAGAGATGATCCACAACCACCATCGCCTCCTGTATCGCGACTGGCGTTAACTGAACGCGGTCAATCACATCGCCGAGGGCATAGACGCTGGGATCAGCCGTGCGAAAATTACCGTCGACAACAATTGAGCCATTTTTACCCATCACCACTGCGGTCGTTTCTAGGCCTAGGTTGGCGGTGTTGGCCTCGCGGCCAGTGGCATACAGCACAATACCCGCATCTATGTCGAGCTGGGCGGTCAGAGCTACCCTCAGCCCATGATCGGTCTTTGCAATCCCGTTGACCTCGGTGTTAAGGTGGAGTTTAATGCCCTTCGCGATCATTCCCTCCTTAACTTTCTCGCTCATTTCGCGGTCAAAAGATTTCAGTAAGTTGGGGCCCCGGTAAATCAGATGGGTGTCCACGCCTAAGCCATTTAAGATGCCAGCAAACTCCACCGCGATATAACCACCTCCCACCACCACGGCGGTCTTTGGTAGCTCATCCAAAAAGAACATCTCATTAGAGCTGATTGCATGTTCACTGCCGGGAAATACTGGGATATAAGGCCATCCACCTGTGGCAACAAGAATTGTCCGCACGCGGAATGTCTCGCCGTTGACTTCAACTAGGTGTGGGCCAGCAATAGTCGCGCGGCCATCAAAGAGATGGGCTCCACTATTATCTATCAGGCTGCTATAAATTCCATTGAGCCGCTCAATTTCAGCAGTTTTGTTGTCTCTCAATGTTGTCCAGTCCAGTGTTGGCAACTGTGAAACATTCCAGCCAAAGCCTTTGCTCGTATGCAACAGTTCTGGGAACTGTGAGGCATAGACGAATAGCTTTTTTGGCACACAACCAACGTTGACGCAGGTGCCTCCCAAATACCGTTCTTCAGCTATGGCCACCTTTTTTCCCTTACCCGCGGACATACGCGCAGCGCGAACGCCGCCCGAGCCGGCGCCAATAACAAAAAGGTCGTAATCAAATTCATCATTCATTTTTTTGTTCTCTAAGGTTAAACCAAGCCAGCTTGTCTTGCAGGCTCACTACATGCCCCACAATCAGTAATGTTGGCGCCTTCGCGCCAGCTTCGCGGACAATCGGTGCAAGGCTCTCAAGGTCACCAACAAATACTCGTTGGTCCTTAGTCGTGCCCTTCTCGATCAACGCAGCTGGCATCTGGCCGTCCAGGCCATGCTCTTTTAAACGCTGGCAAATAGTCTCTAGACCACTAAGGCCCATATAAAACACGAGGGTTTGATTCGGCTGCACTAATTCAGTCCAATTTAGATCCCTTTTACCCGCTCTCAGATGCCCTGTGATAAAACGTACCGACTGAGCATGATCCCTGTGAGTAAGTGGAATCCCTGCATAGCTTGCGCAACCTGACGCTGCGGTAATGCCAGGCACCACCTGAAACGGTATCCCCTCGGCAGATAGCGTCTCAATTTCTTCGCCGCCACGACCAAAGATAAATGGATCGCCGCCTTTAAGCCGCACTACACGGTTACCTGCTCGGGCATAATCCACTAACTTTTGATTGATGTTGTCTTGGGTAACCGGATGCTCACCAGCGGTTTTACCGACATAGATACGGGTGGCGTCGCGGCGCACAAGATTCAGAACTTCCGACGAAACCAACCGATCATAGAGGACAATGTCCGCCTGTTGCATTAGCCTGAGGGCTTTAAACGTGAGCAGATCGGGGTCACCGGGACCGCCACCGACGAGATAGACCTCTCCTGTTTTGAACTCAGAGGTATTGCCCAGCTTGTCAGCTAGTAGCTGCTCGGCTCTATCAAGATTATTGGCATAGGCCTGTTCCGCGATTGGCCCATAAAACACCTCTTCCCAAAAGGCTTTACGATCTGCCCCATTGGAAAACTTGGCCTTTACTCGCTCGCGAAAACTGCCCGCCAGAGATGCCAGCTGCGCCATGCCAGCAGGTAATAGCGCCTCGAACTTTGTCCGCAGTAGGCGCACCAGGACCGGGGCATCACCGCCACTGGAGATGGCAATTTGAATCGGTGAGCGATCAACAATAGAAGGGAAGATGACCGAGGAAAAGGCCGGATCATCAACGACATTGGCCAGTATATTGGCTTTCTGAGCCTGCTCTGCCACCAGACGATTGAGCTCTCGGTCATTAGTGGCTGCTATAACCAATACGACATTATCCACCGCGAGCATATGCTGATGCTCGTAGGGGGCCGTAACAAGATTGAGACCATTACAACCGTGTGCCTTGTCATTGGTGTCCATCTCCAACAGATCGGGACAAAAATCCTTGGCTACGATGGTTATTATGGCGCTGGTTTGCTGCACCAACCGCACTTTTCGCAATGCAATTTCCCCGCCACCGACCACCACAACATTACGGCCTTTGAGGTTGTGAAATAGGGGTAGATAATCCATTTATACTCTTTAGTACTCTGAGAAGTTTCTGCGCCACTGAGACGCCACAAAAACAACAGCCTCGGCATTATCCAATAACTGTCTGCCCATCCATAAAGGGTTGCAGTACTTGAGGCACGGCGATTGAGCCATCGGCCTGTTGATAGTTTTCCATCACGGCCAACAGTGTGCGGCCGACTGCCAAACCAGAGCCATTGAGCGTATGCAGTAATTCCGGCTTGCCCTCCGAATTTCTAAAACGCGCCTTCATACGGCGCGCTTGAAAATCAGTAAAGTTACTACAGGAAGAAATCTCACGATACTTTTCCTGAGAGGGTAACCAGACTTCAATGTCATAGGTCTTCGCGGCAGTGAAGCCGAGATCACCACCACAAAGAATCACGGTGCGGTAAGGCAACACTAGCCTTTGTAAGATGGCTTCAGCATGTCCGACCAGCACTTCGAGGGTATCCCAAGAATCATCCGGGTGAACAAATTGCACCATCTCAACTTTCTCAAACTGATGCTGACGAATCATACCTCTAGTATCGCGACCATAACTGCCTGCTTCACTTCGAAAGCACGGGGTGTGGGAAACCAATTTGATCGGCAGTGTCTCGACTATCTCATTGCGGTAGATGTTGGTAATCGGGACTTCGGCTGTGGGGATCAGGAAGAACTCACGTTCATCGTCGAGCTTAAACAGATCCTCTTCAAATTTAGGTAACTGGCCAGTACCAAACAACGATTCACGATTCACGATATAGGGAACATAAACCTCTTCGTAGCCGTGTTCCTGAATATGAGTGTTCAACATAAACTGGGTCAAGGCTCTATGCATGGTGGCCAAGCCCCCGCGCATTTGTGAAAACCTTGAACCGGTGATCTTGGTCGCGGTCTCAAAGTCTAAACCATTGAGCGCATCGCCAAGATCGACATGATCTTTAACTTCAAACTCAAAGACTCTTGGCTCGCCCCAGCGGCGAATCTCTACATTGTCATCCTCATCGTTACCTGCTGGCACAGAGCCGTGAGGTATATTGGGTATACCATGCAGTAACCCGTCTAACGCCTCTTGCACCTTAGCCAATGCGGCATCAGCTGCTGCTGAATCTGTCTTAATACGCTCGCCTGCGGCTTTTAAAGGCTCAACATCTTCGCCCTTGGCCTTGGCTTCGCCAATGAGCTTACCCATGGATTTAGCATAGGTATTGCGCTCTTGCTGCAGGCTCTCAGCCGCCAACTGCAGATCTTTGCGCTGCCGTTCCAATGATAGAAACGCCTCAGTATCAAGGTCATAGCGCTTGATTTTCAGGCTTTCAGCAACGGCATTTAAATCCGAACGTAGGAGCTTCGGGTCGAGCATAATACTTTCCTTAAAATAATCGTGTTAACCAGACTGAACTACTAATCGCAATCAGGCATAAAATCACAGTCGCCAGAATATATATCAGCGCCATTAAAAGATGGCCATTTTGCCACAGACCTAGGGCATCAAGCGAGAATGTTGAGAAAGTCGTATAGGCGTCGACGAACCCAATCATCAGAAGGCTGCGCATCTCGCCTGGCAACGCCGCTTTTTTAACAGTGGGGACCAACAAAATACCCATTACAACGCAACCCGGCGTATTGATCGCAACGGTAGCGTAGGGGAATTTATGATTGCTGATAGTAATCACCCAGGTGCTGATCCCATAGCGAACCATGGCGCCCAAAGCGCCGCCTAAAGCAACAGCGGGCCAATGCACCTATTCAGTCTCTTTCTTATCTAGAGAGCGCAGATAGTCTAGCTTTTCTGCAATCTTTTTCTCTAGACCTCGGTCCGTAGGAAAATAGTATTGTTTGGCTGCTAATTCGTCGGGCATATACTGCTCACCTGCAGCATAGGCACACGCTTCATTGTGGGCGTATCGGTAATCTTTGCCGTACTCTAGCTCTTGCATCAGTTTGGTGGGTGCATTGCGCAGATGCACTGGCACATCGTAGCTGGGCAACGATCGCACATCGGCCATGGTAGCGTTAAAGGCGCTGTACACCGCGTTGCTTTTTGGCGCTACTGCTAGATACACGACAGCCTGAGCCAGTGCAAGTTCGCCTTCGGGGCTGCCTAAACGCACCTGCACATCCCAGGCACTTAAGGTGATCTCTAGGGCGCGAGGATCCGCATTACCAATTTCTTCGCTCGCCATGCGCGCCAATCTGCGTGCAATGTAAATAGGATCACAGCCTCCATCTAACATACGGCACAGCCAATACAGTGCCGCATCTGGCGCAGAGCCCCGTACCGATTTGTGCAGCGCCGATATCTGGTCATAGAAATACTCGCCGCCCTTGTCAAAGCGCCTCGTGTCACCGACTAAGACCTGCTCAAGTACCTGCCTGTCAATCACCGCCGAGTCACCCACCTCCGACGCGAGATCATTGGCAATCTCTAACAGATTCAGCGCGCATCGCGCGTCCCCATCCGAGGCTGCTGCTAAAAGGGTCAGTGCGTCGTCATCGAGAGCCAAGTGGCGCTGGCCAAGACCTGCCTGCTGATCGGCGAGTGCCTGCCGGATCACAGTTTTAATCTGGGTTTCATCCAAACTCTTGAGCACGTATACACGACAGCGAGATAGGAGTGCGTTATTTAACTCAAAGGACGGGTTTTCGGTGGTGGCGCCAATAAATACCAAAGTGCCATCTTCCACAAAAGGCAGAAAGGCATCCTGCTGCGACTTGTTAAATCGATGCACTTCATCTACAAAAAGGATGGTTTTACGGCCGTGGAGGTCGCGCTGCTCGGTGGCCTTTGCAATAGAGGCTCGAATCTCTTTCACCCCGGCCAAGACGGCCGAAATACTCTCGAAGTGCGCGTCGGCCGAGGCCGCAATAATCTTAGCCAAAGTGGTTTTGCCAACACCGGGTGGGCCCCAAAAAATCATTGAGTGCAGCGCGCCGCTGTCTATGGCTTCACGCAAGGGTTTGCCCGGAGCGATCAGGTGGTCCTGCCCATGAAAACCGTCCAGAGTGTCAGGGCGCATTCGTGCGGCTAGGGGGCGGTAAACTTCTTGGGAAAAAAGATCAGTTGGCATTGTCGATAATATCGATTCCTTGAGGAATCTTAAACACAAACTGATCAGCGCTTATTGGCGGGTTGAGCTTGAGACCCGTAAAGCTGATGCGGGTGATTTGACCAAGGGTGTCGGTCAACACAATGGCGCTTGGTTTGTCACCATCGAATTGAATCTCCGTGCTCCTAAAAAGACTGCCCTCTTCTTCTGGGGTTAACAGAAAAGAGTCCTTCTCCAGTCGCTCGACAAAATAAACGCTGTCGAGGCTATCCAGATCGCCAGAAAATAGAATCGCGGGCGTGGCCGCAATATCCTTGTCAAATGGCTGAATAATGAGCTGCTCTAGATCGGGATCATATACCCACAGGGTGATGCCGTCGGAAATAACCTGCTGAGACATAGGCTGTTCGACTATCCAGCGCAGTTTATTGGGCTGAGATACCTCAAACAACCCTTGAGATACCTGCAATTCAAAACCATCGGCATCACTAATCCGTTGTTTAAATTGAGCCGAAAGGCTGGAGATTGGATGCAGCAGGTCGCGTAGCCGTTGGATATCCTCTGCCTTGCCACCCGCAAAGGCCTGCGGGCTTACCCCCGCTAGAAACGCCAGTGGCATCGTAAGCAGTAATTTGTGAATCTTGTACATCGCCTAACATCCAATAAAGCAGAGCACAATTCTACAGGTTATATGCTGGCTGGTGAATGGCTAGCCCTAAAAGACCCCCATAAATGCCGAGGCGGCACTATTGAACCGCAGCAACGACTAGAAGCTAGTTGACCACGCTCAGACTGGTTAGCGCGGACCATGGTCCGGAGCCAAAATTTCACGGCTGCCATTACTGCTCATCGCACTCACCACACCGCTGGCTTCCATGGCTTCAATCAGGCGCGCGGCTCGGTTATAGCCAACTCGCAGTTTCCGCTGTACCGATGATATAGAGGCTTTGCGCGTTTCAAGAACAAAGGCAACAGCCTCGTCATAAAGCGGATCGGCCTCAGGATCACCGGCCCCGTCTTCGCCGCCGCCGTCAAATCCTGGCACTGCAATCGACGCGTTTACTGCCTCATCGGTAATCTCCTGAAGATAGACCGGGCTGCCGCGACGCTTCCAGTCCGCAACCACCTTGTGCACTTCGTGATCGTCGACAAATGCGCCGTGAATACGCTCAGGGACACTTGTCCCTGGGGGTAAATACAGCATATCGCCATGCCCGAGTAACTGCTCTGCCCCACCCTGATCGAGGATCGTTCTCGAATCGATTTTGGATGAGACCTGGAACGCTATCCGTGTCGGTATATTAGCTTTAATGAGGCCAGTGATAACATCCACTGACGGGCGCTGTGTGGCGAGGATTAGGTGGATTCCCGCCGCACGTGCCTTTTGGGCAATGCGGGCAATCAGCTGCTCGACCTTTTTGCCGACAATCATCATCATGTCGGCAAATTCGTCGATAACCACAACAATATAGGGTAACGGTTCTAGGGTTGGCGCCTCTGGCGGGGGCTGAGTTTCGTCCCAACCCACATCGGACGGATTAAATACCCACATAGGGTCAGGGATCGGGTTGCCCGCTTTGGCCGCGTCTTCGACTTTACGGTTGTAACCCGCCAGGTTACGTACACCCAAGGCAGCCATCAACTTGTATCTGCGCTCCATCTCACCAACGCACCAGCGAAGACTTCCTGCAGCGTCTTTCATATCGGTAATGACCGGCGTCAACAGATGGGGAATGCCGTCATAGACCGACAGCTCCAGCATCTTCGGGTCAATCAGAATTAACCTTACCTCTGCGGGTGACGCCTTAAACAAAAGGCTCAGCAGCATGGCATTAATGCCGACTGACTTGCCCGACCCCGTGGTGCCGGCCACCAGCAGGTGTGGCATACGCGCGAGATCAGCCACTATGGGGATGCCCGCAATATCATTCCCCAAGGCTAAGGTCAGGGGAGAACTGGCCCGATCGTAGGCCTGCGAAGAAAGCACCTCACTGAGACGCACCATTTCACGTTTTTCGTTAGGTATTTCAATACCGACCACGGACTTACCCGGGATGACCTCCACAACTCGCACACTAATCACCGCCATAGAGCGGGCCAAATCTTTAGCCAGCCCACTGATACGACTAACCTTAACGCCCGCCGCTGGCTGAATTTCAAAGCGCGTAACCACAGGGCCCGGTAGCACTTCAACCACATCAGCCTTGATACCAAAGTCTAGTAATTTGACTTCCAGTAGACGCGATAGATGCTCTAAGGACTCTGAAGAATATCCCGCATCTTCGCTCTTTTGTGCCGGATCAAGGAGATTAATCTGCGGCAACGTGCCCACCAGATTGCTATCGGCGAACAGCGTCTGCTGCTTCTCTCGTTCAATGCGTGGACTAATAACAGGCTTTGCGGCCGCCGTTTTTATAGTCGGGGGTACACGCTGGTCACTCAGCTTGGCCGCACTTTCAATTTTATTAACGCGAACCGATATGGCCTCTCTCGCCCGCTTCTGCTCTTGCCTGCGAATCTTGCGCTCACTAAGCGCTGACCTAAATCGCTCAATCGACCCAATGGTGCTTGAACCCAGCCAATCGATTAGACGAATCCATGAAATATCGCCAAAGACCGTCAGCCCGAACAAAAATAGTGCCAGCAAAATTAACGTGCTGCCGGTGTAGCTAAAAGCTGCTATGGCTGCCTCACCAATCTTGCTACCAAGCATGCCGCCAATGCCAATGGGATAATCCGTCGGCAAATGCGCGTATTGAATGTTCGCCAACGAGGTGGCACTGATCATTACCAACACAAAACCAATCACCCGAAGAAAAAATGTTACCGAGTCAAACAGGTCGGCCTCGCGAAGAAAATGGATCCGCAGTATCTGTATCGCACGCAGTGCAAGTAATACCGGGAATAAGTAAGCCATGGCCCCAAACAGAGCAAAGAAGATGTCGGCAATCCAAGCACCGGCTGGTCCAGCCAAATTGGCTACCACAGTCCGGGTCCCTGTATGTGACCAACCTGGATCTTCAGAAGAATAAGTACTTAGAGCTACCAATAAAACAGCACACAGCACAATCCAGCCGATCAGTGCACCTTCTGCAATCGCCCGCTTGGCACGTGAGTCCCCATCATTCGAGACTTCAGCCGCTGCTTTAAATTTTTTTCTATCGCTACTCACGGGGTGCGTTCCCTGTATTTTTTACCATCCCCAATTGTAGCTGATTCTCTCGTAAACGCCATGCCACTGCAGCTGATATTGGGGAACTATCTGGCATATATGCAAAACCTATTTGGCGATGCTGCCAGTATTCATTATGATAGCAACCCAGTTTGTCCGTCACAGCAACCCACTTACCTAACCCACATTATTTATTGAGTCTTTTATGTCTGAGTTACAACATTTTCCACTGATTATTCTTGGTTCTGGCCCTGCGGGCTGGAGCGCTGCGGTCTATGCTGCACGGGCTAACTTAAGCCCCGTAGTCATCACCGGCATCCAACATGGCGGCCAGCTAACCACCACTACTGATGTGGATAACTGGCCTGGGGACCCCGATGGGGTGCAAGGACCAGAGTTAATGGAACGCATGCAAAGACACGCGGAACGCTTTGAAACTAAAGTAATTTATGATCATATAGATACCGTCGATGTCTCTCAGAAGCCGTTTAGACTGACTGGCACTGGCAACTTCACCTGCGACGCCTTAATTATCGCAACTGGCGCCTCGGCACAGTATTTAGGCCTACCTTCAGAAGAGGCCTTTATGGGTAAAGGCGTTTCTGCCTGTGCCACTTGCGACGGTTTTTTCTATCGCAATCAAAAAGTCGCCGTCATCGGCGGCGGCAACACAGCCGTTGAGGAAGCGCTGTATCTGTCTAACATCTGTTCCGAGGTGGTTTTAGTGCATCGCCGTGATTCTCTTCGAGCAGAAAAGATGTTGCAGGATAAGCTTTTTGAAAAAGAAAAAAATGGCAACATTAGCATTGAGTGGAATCATAATCTCGGTGAGGTGCTGGGCGATGAATCAGGTGTTACCGGGGTAGAGCTGTTTGACACTCACAGCGGCGATAAAAAGCGGCTTGAGGTCACCGGTGTGTTTATCGCCATCGGCCACAAGCCCAACACCGACATCTTCACCAACAAGCTCGACATGAAAGATGGCTACCTGACCATTACTGGCGGCCTAGCTGGCAATGCGACTGAAACGAGTGTGAATGGGGTATTTGCTGCCGGTGATGTGGCCGATCACGTCTACCGTCAGGCCGTCACGTCGGCAGGTAGTGGGTGCATGGCTGCGCTTGATGCCGAGAGATACCTCGATCAGTAAATGAATCTGCATCTGCTAGATTCACAGGCACCGCAGTTCCCAAACCCTCGCCATGCTGCCGAGGAGCCCGACGGGCTTCTCGCAGTGGGCGGCAATCTAGCCCCTAGCACGCTGATCGACGCTTATCGTCTGGGTATCTTCCCCTGGTTTGGGGATGATGACCCGATTTTATGGTGGAGCCCCGCGACCCGCTGTGTTATCAGACCTAATCATTACCATATTTCCAAAAGCCTTCGTAAATCTCTGCGCCGCCACCAGTATCAGATAACCACTGATAAAGCCTTTGACCGGGTGGTCGAGGCCTGCGCCGCACCCCGGATTGAAACGGGCTTGGCCGCAACCGGCACCTGGATAACGCCAGAGATGATGGCGGCATATTCTGCCCTTCATGCAATGGGCTATGCGCACTCGGTTGAAGTATGGGACCATGATCAATTGGTTGGTGGCGTATACGGCATCGCCAGTGGCGCAATATTTTCCGGGGAATCAATGTTTAGTGTCGTTGCTAACGGCTCCAAAATGGCTCTGGCGTATTTATGCAACTGGATGGCGGCTAAGGACTTCGCCCTTTTGGACTGTCAAATCGTCAATCCCCACCTGCTATCTGTGGGGGCGGAGCCAGTGGCCCGCCATATTTTTCTGGAGTTGATGCAAACTCACATAGACGAGCAGCTACAATGGCCCGAGGCGCTTGAGATTGACTGGAGTTAATCGCGTTCTGAAGTGGCCGTTTTAAACAAGGCTTCGGCCCTAACAGCAGCGGACGTTATATGACCATAGAGATAGCCCCGGAGCTCAAGAGCATCCGCCTGCGGCTCACAGAGCCGCAGGCCTGCAGCTATCTTGATGATCGCATTGCCACCACCGGCTTTGTCGACCCCAATATTGCGGTCGACAATCAACTTTATGGGCGGCTGAGCGCCATGGGTTTTAGGCGCAGCGGCAATCATCTGTACACACCCCTGTGCGGTGGCTGCAACGCCTGTGTATCGGCGCGCATACCGGTGGCATTATTTTCACCTAATCGGTCACAAAAGCGATGTTCGAAAGGCAATGCCGACGTTGCAATCCGCCATACCAGCAGTATAGATTTTGATGAGCACTACCCCGTATACCACGAATATATCTGCGATCGTCACGAGAATGGAGATATGTATCCACCGTCCAGGGAGCAGTTTGATCAGTTCCTCGGCAGCGTGCGCGACTGCACGACTTTCCTCGAGTTTAGAGTGGCGAATCGGCTGATTGGCTGCGCGGTCGTGGACGTCTTACCCAACGCCCTGTCGGCAATTTACACCTATTTCGATCCATTGTGTTCAAGCCGCAGCTTGGGGACTCTAGCGGTGCTTCGCCAGGTGGCACTGGCACAGGAACTACGGCTGAAATACCTCTATTTGGGATACTGGATAGCGGACTGCCAAAAGATGCGTTACAAAACCAATTACCGACCTTTGGAGCTGCTTCGTGAAAATGCATGGCAGATTTACGAATGACTTTGCTATGGAGAGTAATTTAGGGCAAACTGCGCCCTTTTTTACAGGCATGAAAATAAGCATATGGCGAAGGAAGAGCACATTGAGTTCGAAGGCGAAGTTGTAGACACCCTGCCGAACACCACTTTCAAGGTAAAACTAGAAAATGGCCACACCATCATTGCCCATATTTCAGGCAAGATGCGCAAGCACTACATCCGGATTCTGACCGGCGATAAGGTCAAGGTTGAAATGACCCCTTATGACCTCTCTAAGGGCCGTATCACCTTCCGTGAGCGCTAGGCTAAATAACAGGCTAACATCGGCCTAAAGGCCACACAGACCAACGAGACTGCAGGCTAATCTGCAATCTCGTTTATGGCTCTAGGGGCTTCCACTTCCTCGCTCGCTAGTTGCCACTATGCCGGTACGGCAGCCGTGGCCTCTGTGCCTACTACCAACTGACCCTCTTCCACCGTGACAAACGCAGTGCCACCCTTATCCGAGAGACTTCCAAACAGCACTTCTTCGGCCAGTGGCTTCTTAATCTTTTCCTGAATTAACCTGTCCATTGGTCGAGCGCCCATTTTGGCATCATAGCCATTGTTGGCTAACCACTCTCGAGCATCATCATCAACATCAAGAAACACTTTCTTATCGTCAAGCTGCGACTGCAACTGAACCAAGAACTTGTCCACCACGGTTTTGATGACCTCCATGGTCAGCTCACCAA
>Ga0209709_10001875_pt1 | contig 18918 bp, 22 predicted proteins | sample ArcticOcean_MG_C_2_FD_187435 | JGI IMG/M metagenome (GOLD analysis project Ga0209709, IMG submission 187435) | Marine microbial communities from western Arctic Ocean - ArcticOcean_MG_CB4_136 (SPAdes) (version 2) | ecosystem: Environmental > Aquatic > Marine > Oceanic | place: Arctic Ocean... | reverse complement strand
TTTATTCATTATTTGAAACTTCTCTTGTTTTTTTTGCTCTCTCTTTTTCTTTTTTTTCTCTTTTTATTCTTCTTTCAGCTTTTTCAATTGCTTCAACTAAATCTTTTTGTGTGAAAAGTCCAATTGCAACAGGATCTTTTGGATTTAGATTATTATAATTCCAATAGCTTTTATTTTTAATAGAGCTTACTGAGTTTTTGGTAATTCCAACTAATTTTGCTATTTGAGAATCTTTTAATAATGCGTGATGTTTAATTAACCATAAAGCTGAGTCTGGTTTATCTTGTCTTTTAGATAAAGGAATATATTTTTTAATCTTTTTATCTTCACTAGATATTTCAATATCTGTATTTTTAATTTCTAGGTCTCTATTTTCATCTTTTGAAGATAACTCGATTTCTTCTCTAGTAAGTTGTCCAGATATAATTGGGTTATAAGCCATAATTCCTTTAGCAACCTCACCATCGGCAATACCTTGTACCTCAACTTCGTGTAAGTTGCAGAATATTGCTATTTGTTTAAAAGTAAGTGTTGTGTTTTCTACTAGCCAAACAGCAGTCGCCATAGGCATTAATGGTATATTAGACATCTAATCCTTTTTTTCAGATCTAAAATTTTGAAATTTTTTGTTAAATTTACTTACACGACCTTTATCCATCAATTTTTGTTTCCCACCAGTCCAAGCAGCATGAGATTTAGGGTCGATCTCTAATTTTAGAACTTCACCTTCTTTACCCCAAGTTGATCTTGTTTCAAATTGAGTTCCATCAGTCATTTCAACTTTAATTGTATGGTAGTTTGGATGTATGTCTTTTTTCATATCGAGACTTATAGCAAAAGAATTTTATAAAACAATTAAAAGTTCTTCAATTTTTCAAGCATTTTATCATTAATTGCTGTGCTAGAGGCTCTTATTTGTATATTTTTATTTTGAGTAAGGTCTATTTCATTAATAACACCACCAGCTTCCTTCAGAATTATTATACCTGCTGCTATATCCCATAAATTAAGATTATTTTGAAAATACCCATCGTATCTACCGGCCGCAACGTAAGCAATATCAAGCGCAGCACTTCCAGTTTTTCTTATAGGTAGGTCTACTTCATTTTCAGATTTACCTCCTGTAGCAAACAAGCAACTATTTATCTCTCTCTTTTTTGAAACTCTAATTCTTTTATTATTAAAAAAAGAACCATTTTCTTTTTCAGCATAAAACATTTCATCTTTTATAGGGTCATAAATTAAACCTGAAACTATTTCATCTCCAGATTTTAAAGCAATTGATATGGCAAAGTGAGGAACACCATGTAAAAAATTTGTAGTTCCATCTATTGGATCTATAATCCAGGTATTATTTTTATCTTTATTGGACTCAGATCCATCTTCTTCGCTAATGATTGAATAGTAAGGTCTTGCCTTTTTTAGCTCTTCAATAATTATCTTTTCAGCTTTTAAATCAGCATTTGAAACAAAGTCAGTAGGACCTTTAATTGAAACTTGTAGTTTTTCAATTTCTCCAAAGTCTCTAATCAAAGCTCTTGATGCTTTTTCAGCAGCCTTTATCATTATATTAAGGTTGGCTGATATTGATTGCATAAAATTTATATTTTTTTTATATACTCCATAGTTCTTGTATCAACTATGATTTTATCACCACTTTCAATAAATGGAGGGACCTGAATATTTATTCCATTATCTAAAGTTGCAGGCTTGTAAGAAGAAGATACGGTTTGACCTTTTAAAGCTACATCTGTTGTTTCAACTATAGAGGTAACTTGATTAGGCAACTCTACTGTTAAAGGTTTTTCATTGTAAAAACTTATACTTACTTCTAAATTTTCAGTTAAGAGTCTACCTTTTTCTCCAACAGTTTCTTTTTTAATATTAATTTGTTCATAAGATTTAGGATTCATAAAATAGTAGTCAGATTCATCACCATAAAGATAGTTAAATTTTATTTCATCTAGTGAAGCTTTTTCTATCGACTCACTAGATCTAAATCTTTCATTTAATTTTGTATTTTTATTTACACTTTTCATTTCTACCTGTGCAAAGGCACCGCCCTTACCAGGTTTAACATGTTGAGTTTTTAAGACTTGCCATAGATCATCTTTATATTCAATTAGCATTCCAACTCTGATCTCACTTGCATATAGCTTCATTTTAAATTTTTAATAGCTTCTAATGGTTTATATTTTTTATTGTTCCAAATGTAGCCTGAAATAGCTAAAAAGTTAGCTTTATTCAATAAGAGTTTTTTATAATTGCTTAGCTTTATTCCACCAATAGCCACAATAGGTCTATTTGTTATTTTTTTGGCCAATCTTAGTATTTTTAAATTTGCTTTATGTCTGACCTTTTTTGTTTTTGATGGGTAAAAGGCACCAAATGCTAAGTAGTTAGCGCTACCTTCAATTGCTTTTTTGGCTAAATTAATTGAATTATGACAAGTTATACCAATTATTTTATTCTTTAATATTTTTCGAGCCTTGAGAATGTTCATATCTTTTTGCCCTAAATGACAACCATCTGCATTAAGTTTTTTAGCAAGTTTTGGATCATCATTTATGAGAAATTTAACTTTATATTTTTTACAAATTTTTTTTATTTTTTTTCCAATTTCTAATTTATTTTTAATTGATTGTTTTTTAAGCCTTAGTTGAAAAAAACTTACTTTTTTTGATTTTAATACTAGTGCTAGATCGATATAAAAATCTTCACTTTCAATTTTATTAGGAGAGATTAAATAAACAAATTTCTTATTTATTTTATTTTGTTTCAAGTTCTGCTGACCATTTTCCTTGAGCTGCAAGTGTACACATTTTAGCTCTGTGGTTAAAGATTTTTTGAGTACCTTCAATATCTTTAATATTTTTTGACCAAAACTTAAGTGCACTTTGCTGTAAAGCTCGTCCATAGGAATATGTCATAATAAACTTTGTATCATTGTGTTTATTAATAAAATTTAAGTTTTCGGTTGCCTCTATCTCTGCTTGGCCTCCGGATAAAAAAGCTATCCCAGGGACATCGGTTGGGACATTTTCTTTAAGACATTTTAAGGTGAGTTTGGCAACCTCTTCACTTGATATTTTTTTGTTTGAACTAGCTCCAGCTAAGATCATATTTGGTTTTAAAATTATTCCAGTTAAATCAATATTATGAAGCATTAATTCATCAAAACATTTTTTAATAACTTCTGAGGTTTTATTAAAACAATCTTCTGCTGAGTGTTTTCCATCCATCAAAACTTCTGGCTCTACTATTGGAACCATTCCACACTCTTGAACGAGTGCAGAATATCTCGCAAGTGCATGCGCATTTGATTGAATCGATAATTTACTCGGATATTTATTTGAAATACTATAAACACCTCTCCACTTTGTAAATCTTGCTCCAAGTTGATAGTATTCTTTTAATCTTTCTCTTAAACCATCCAAACCTTCTGTAATTTTTTCTTCAGGTGAACCAGCTAAAATTTTTGCACCAGTATCTACTTTTATTCCAGGAACAGCACTAGAAGAGGAAATTAGTTCAGGAATAGTTTTATTTGAATTTGCAGTTTGCTTGATTGTTTCGTCATATAAAATTACTCCACCAATACAATTTTTCATACTCTCAGAGGAGAAAAGAGTCTCTCTAAATAAAAGTCTATTTTCTGAAGACGATGGAACATTTACGTTTTCTAGTCTTTTGGTCATAGTTCCTGTGCTTTCATCAGCTGCAAGGATACCTTTTCCATTTGATAAAATTTTTAAAGCAATTTTATTTAATTCAGACATATTAATTTAAAGCTTTTATACCAGGAAGTTCTTTCCCTTCAAGATATTCTAAAAAAGCTCCACCAGCAGTTGAAACAAAATTGAATGAATCTAATTTATTAAACTTATTTATTACAGCAACAGTTTCCCCCCCTCCTGCAACTGCATAAATTTTACCTTTTGATTTTTTATTTGCAATAATTTCTAAAATTTCTTTTGTTCCATTAGCAAAGTTTGGATTCTCAAAATAACCAGCTGGACCATTCCACAATACTGTATTTGACTTGTCGACAATTTTTTTTATTGATGTGATAGTCTTAGGTCCAATATCTAATATCATTTCGTCATCATTAACTTTATTAATTTCTTTAATTTTTCCATTGCCATCAAGTTCTTTTGAAACAACAACATCAAGGGGATAGTGTATTTGACAATCATGTATTTTAGACTTTGTTAATATTTCTTCAACAAGGTCTTTATAACCATCATCACATACTGATTTGCCTATATTTATTCCTGTATTTTTAAGCATTGCATTACCCATACCGCCTACAATAATTATGTTATCAAAATTTTTAATTAAATTTGAGATAATCTTTATCTTTGTAGAAATTTTTGAACCACCAATAATGCAGGTAATAGGCTTTGTAATCTTAGATGTTATTTTACTTAAAGCACTTATTTCCTCAACAAACTGTAAACCACAAAAAGGTGGAATATATTTAGTAATTCCTTCAATTGAAGAATGTGCTCTATGAGAACAGGAAAAAGCATCGTTAACATATATGTCACCTAGGTTTGAAATTTTTTTTGAAAAAGAAACATCATTTTTTTCTTCACCTTCATAAAAACGTATATTTTCCATCATCATAATTGAACCATTAGGAATTTTATTAATTTCAGCTAAAGTTTTTTCATTGATTTTATTTTTGTTAAATAAAACCTCTATATTTAAAAGATCAGATAATTTTTTTGAAATAGGTTCTAAGGACATTCCGTTAACAACCTTTCCTTTTGGACGACCAATATGAGATAATATTACTATTTTAGCTTCTTTCTCTATTAATAATTTTAATGTGGGTAATATTTTTACTATCCGTGAAATTTCAGTTATTGTACCATTTTGCATTGGAACATTTAAGTCGACTCTTACTATTACTTTTTTTCCTTTCAAAATTAGATTTTGGTCTAAAATGCTATTCATTAAAATTTAAATTTTATGAAGATATTCAGCAATATCACACATCCTATTTGAAAAGCCCCACTCATTATCATACCACGCCGATATTTTTCCCATATTTTTACCAACAACACTTGTTAAAGATGAGTCAACAATTGCTGAAGCTGAATTATGATTAAAATCAATCGATACTAATTTTTCTGTGGTAATTTCTAAAATTCTTTTAGATTGTCTTTTGGAAGCAGTGGTAAAAGCTTCATTAATTTTTTCCTTTGTCATTTCTTTTTTTGTACAAAAAACAAGCTCAATTAGTGAAACATTAGGTGTTGGAACCCTCATGGCAACACCTTCAAGCTTTCCTTTTAAAGAGGGAATAATTTCACCTATAGCTTTTGAAGCGCCTGTGGATGTTGGAACAATTGACTGACTGGCAGATCTTGCTCTTCTTGGGTCCTTATGTGAGTTATCTAAAATTCTTTGGTCACTAGTAAAGGCATGAATGGTAGTCATAAATCCTTTTTCAATCTCAAAACTTTCATTTAAAACATTAGCCACGGGCGCCAAACAATTGGTTGTGCATGACGCTGCTGAAACTATTTGATCATCTTTAGAGAGTATGTTTTCATTAACACCATATACAATCGTTTTGTCTGCATCTTTGCATGGCGCAGAGACAATAACTTTTTTTGCCCCATTTTTAATGTGAGCTAATAGTTTTTCTTTAGAATTAAATTTTCCAGTACACTCAAAAACATAATCAACGTCAAATTTTTTCCAGTTTATGTCATCAATGTTAGATTCTTGAGAAAATGAAATTTTATTTTTATTAATAATTAGATGATTTTTATCATAATTTAAATCTGCATTAAATTTTCCATGAATAGAATCGTATTTTATTAAAGTGCAGCTTGCTTCAGCATTAGATCGGTTATTAATATGTTTAATCGTTATGTTTTTATTTTGGCTTTCAATAATTGCTCGAATTACCATTCTCCCAATTCTTCCCATTCCGTTAATTCCAACTTTTATTGTCATATTTAACTCTTTATTAGATTTCTTGTTTTTTTGGAAATGTTTTCAACGGTTAATCCAAAATGTTTATAAATTTCTTTATATGGTGCACTTTTACCAAACGTATCAATACCAAAAGTTAAACCTTCAGCTCCAATATATTTTTTCCAACAATCTGTTGATGCTGCTTCAATTGATACTTTAAACTTTGTCTCACCAAGAATTTTTTGTTTATATGATTTTGATTGTAAATCAAAAAGATCTTGGCATGGCACCGATATAACCTTAGAGTATATTTTATCTTTGGCCAATTTATGGCTAGTTTCAATTGCCAAATTAACCTCAGAACCGCTTGCGAGTATTGTTACATTAATTTTTTTATTGGTTCTCAAAACTTCATAAGCACCAAAAGAACATTTATTTATATTTGAATATTTTTTTCTAATCGCATTAAGGTTTTGTCTAGTTAAAGATAATACACTGGGTGTTTTTAAATTTTTTAAGGCTAATTCCCAACATTCAATAGTTTCCATTCTGTCTGCTGGTCTAAAAACATTTAAGTTTGGGATAGATCTTAAGCCAGATAGCTGTTCTATTGGTTGGTGAGTTGGGCCATCTTCACCAAGGCCAATTGAATCATGTGTCATTACATAAATAACTCTCAGTTCCATCAATGCTGATAATCGAATTGAAGGTTTGCAGTAATCTGTAAATATTAAGAAAGTGCCACCATAAGGAATAAATCCACTATGCAGAGCAAGGCCATTCATTATTCCACACATTGCATGTTCTCTAACTCCGTAATGAATATAATCTCCATTAAAATCACCAGGTTTAATTATGTTATGATATTTTGTTTTAGTATTATTTGATCCAGCCAAATCAGCCGACCCACCCACTAAAGTATTATTTTCTTTAGTAAGCGCATTTAATGTTAATTCAGAAGATTTTCGAGTAGCCAAACTTTTAATTTCTTTAATAGAGTTTTGTTTTTCAGAATTTAATGCTCTAGAAAAATTATTTTTTAATATCTTATCTATATATTGTTTTTTTCTTTTATAAATTTTTTCCCAGCTTGCTTCAAGTTTTATACCTTTGTTCCCAATTTTTTTCCATTCATTTAAAATGTTATTAGGAATTTCAAAAGGTTTATGTTTCCAGCTTAACACTTTTCGAACGAGCTTGACTTCATCTACACCGAGTGGGCTTCCATGTGAAGATGCCTTACCCGACTTGTTAGGTGAGCCGTAGCCAATTTTTGTTTTACAAGAAATAACAGTTGGTTTTTTTGCTGTCTGAACTTTTTTTAATGCTTTAAAAATTTCTTTTTCATCATGACCATTAATTAAAATATAATCCCAGCCATAACTTTCAAATCTTTTTTTAAAATTATCTGAGACAGACAAATTAGTTGGCCCATCAATTGATATTGAATTATTATCAAATAACATTACTAAGTTTTTTAATTTTAAATGACCAGCCAAACTCATTGCTTCATGGCTGATACCCTCCATCAAACATCCATCACCTGCCAAAACATATGTTTTGTGATTAATTATTTCTCTACCTAGTTTTTTTTTTAAAATCTCTTCGGCAATTGCAAAACCAACAGAGTTAGCTATTCCCTGTCCAAGAGGACCAGTTGTTGTCTCAATTCCAGTTCCAGGGTGATATTCAGGGTGTCCAGCACAAATAGAATTTAATTGTCTAAAACTCTTAATATCTCTTAAGGATATTTTTTTATATCCAGTTAAGTGCAGTAAAGAGTAAAGAAGCATTGATCCGTGTCCTGCAGACAAAACAAATCTATCTCTATTAAGCCAATTTGGATTATTTGGATTAAACCTAAGAAAATTTCTAAAAAGAACTGTTGCTACATCAGCCATTCCCATGGGCATACCAGGATGTCCCGAATTAGCCTTTTGTACTGCATCTATTGACAAAAACCTTATTGCGTTTGATAAATCTTTATGTAGTTTGTTCAAAATTATCCTATCTAGACTTAGAAGACTCAATTTAATATTATAAATATATATATATGAAAACTGACACTGAAAAAGAAAAAAAGCTTGATTTTGCACTTAATAAGTTACGGAATTTAAATTTACAAAATCCAACCTTAAAAATGAACTTAGAAAATTTAAGTGTTCAAAAGAATCAATTAGAAATTGAAAAAAAAGCAATCGAGGAAAAATATCAAAATTTAATAAACGAACATAAAGCACTTAACCAAAAATTAGAGGACATTAATCAACAAAAAACCAATGAACAAAAAAAAGAGATAGAATTTTCTGAAAAAATTGATGAATTAAATCAAGAAACAGATACTTTATTGGAGGAAATAGACAAATGGCAAATGTAAGCACTAAATTTAATGGTAAAAATTTTCTTTTATCTTGTGATGATGGTCAGGAAGAGCATTTAGAAGAGTTGTTAATCCATATTAATCAAAAATTTAATGATCTAAAAAATGACCTGGGAAATATAGGTGAAAATAAGCTTTTATTAATTACGTCAGTTAAGATAATGGATGAATATTTTGAAACTAAAAAAAAAGTAGAGAAAAAAAAAATTGAATTAATAAGTTTAACAGAAAGGTTTAAAGAATTAAAATCATTAGTTTATGATTATAAAAATAATAAAGAAGAGGAAATGATACGGTTGTCTCAAGATCATGAGAATTTTAAAAAAGAAATCGAAAAGAATAAAGAAGATTATGAAAAAATAATAGAAGAAGCTACAGATGAAATTGAAAATTTTGTTGAAAAAGCCAATCTAGAAAATCCTGTTCAGTAAGTTTGTGATAAAATCAAAAATAAGAAAAAAAATTCTTAAAATTAGAGAAAAAATTAATAAAAAAAATATTCAAATTGATTTTAATCAAATCATAAAACTCCTTAAAAGAGAAAAAATAACCAAAAGAATCATAGGTGGATATTTCCCTGTAAATTTTGAAGTTGATGACTTAGGGTTATTAAAAAAATTTGAAAGAAAGAAATTTAAGATTTCCTTACCCGTAATTAAAAAAAATTTTCAAATGGATTTTTATAAATGGACCTTTTCTGAACCATTAAAAATTAATAAATATGGAATACCTGAGCCAGAAGCAAAAAATATAGTTTACCCTGATGTTTTGTTGATTCCTCTTGTTGCATTTGATAAAAATTTAAACAGACTTGGATATGGTGGTGGATATTATGATCGTGTAATCTCTAAATTATCTAAAAATAAAAAAATTACTAAAATAGGTTTGGCGTTTTCTGTTCAAAAAATAAATAAAGTTCCCATTAATGAATATGATCAAAAATTAGACTATATTGTAACAAGTAAATATATTGTAAAATGAGAATTCTTTTTTTAGGAGATGTGGTGGGTGTTTCTGGTCGTTCAATGATTTTAAATAATTTACTTTCAAAAATAAAAGATAAAAAAATTGATTTTACAGTTGTTAACGGTGAAAATGCGGCAGACTCTGGAGTGGGACTTACGGAGGAAATATGTAAAGATTTTTTCAATTGTGGAGTTGATGTAATTACAACTGGAAATCATGTGTGGGATCAAAAAGAAACAATGTCCCATATTGAAAAAGAAAATAGACTCCTAAGACCTAACAATTTATTTGAACCTTCTCCTGGAAAGGGATTTGGAGTATTTACTTGTAAAAATGGTCTGAAAGTTGGTGTACTGAATTTGATGGGAAATGTTTTTATGAAAAAATGTGAAGATGTATTTGAGGCAGCTGAAAAATTTATACAAAAACATAAGTTAAAAGAAGATTATGACCTTTTGTTAGTTGATTTTCATGGGGAAATAACAAGTGAGAAAGCAGCTATGGGGCATTTTTTTGATGGCAAGGCTACGTTAGTTGTTGGCACACATACACATATACCTACAAATGATGCCAGGGTATTAAAGGGAGGTACTGCTTATCAAACAGATGCAGGAATGTGTGGAGACTATGATTCTGTAATTGGAATGAATAAAGAGAATTCAATTAATAAATTTTTAAAAAAGAAATCAAACAGACATTTTCCGGCAATTGGAGAGGCCACTTTGAGTGGTGTGATTGTTGAATGTAATATAGAAACAGGACTAGCAAAAAACATAGAAAATTTTATATATGGAGGAGAATTAAAAAATTCTCATTAATCATTATGTCAGGTCACTCAAAGTGGGCAAGTATAAAACATTCCAAAGGTAAAGCTGACAAGCAAAGGTCTAAAATATTCTCTAAACTATCAAAAGAAATTAGTGTAGCTGCAAAATTAGGTGACAAAGATCCAAACATGAATCCAAGACTAAGATCTGCAATTCAAGCTGCAAGATCAGCTAACATGCCAAAAGATAACATTGAAAGAGCCATTGATAAATCATCTGCTAACAACGAAAATAACTTTGAGAATTTAAGATATGAAGGGTTTGGTCCAGATAAGATAGCAGTGATAGTTGAAACTTTGTCAGACAATAAAAATAGAACTGCCTCTAATATTAGAACTATATTTCAAAAAAGTGGTGGAAATTTAGGAACGCAGGGCTCTGCATCGCATAATTTTAATCAACTAGGAATCATTAAAATTGATAAAAAAGAAATATCTGATGAGAAAATTTTTGATTTGGCTATTGAGTCAGGAGCTGATGAGTGCATTTCAAATGAGGGTTTTCATGAAATTCAATGTGCAATGAATGAAATATACAATGTAAAAAAAAACTTAGAAAAAATAATTGTGAACTTTATTTCAACAGAAATTGAATGGGTGCCATTGAATAGTGTTAATGTAGAAAAAGATAGAGTAGAAGTAGCAATTGATTTTCTAGAAACACTCGAAGATGATGATGATGTCCAAAATGTTTACTCTAATATAAATTTTGGAAATAATTAATGCTTATAATTGGGATTGATCCAGGCATAACAGGCTCTATTTGTTTTTTTAAGGATGGCAAAATAATTGATGTAGTTGAAATGCCAAATATGGCAGAAGGTAAAAAAAATAAAAAACAAGTCAATGGTGCACAAATATTTCATGAGATTTCTTTAAGAATTAAAAATTTTAAAAAAGAAGAGATTAAAGTTATAATAGAACAAGTTTCAGCTATGCCCGGTCAAGGAGTAACCAGTATGTTTAACTTTGGTCAATCATTTGGAATTTTAAAAGGGATATGTTCTGCTATGCAGTTACCAATGTATTTTGTGAGACCAGCAAAATGGAAAAAATATTTTAATCTTATCAATTCTGAGAAAGATGCCAGTAGAACCAAAGCGATAGAGGTATTTCCATATTTTTCTTCACAATTATCTAGAAAAAAAGACTCTAACAAAGCAGATGCAATCTTAATTGCCAGTTTTTATTACGAAACCTATAAATTTGAAGAGTAAAATAAGCCTAATAAGGTCAAATTCATGACACATTTAAGTGTGAAATCTTAATTATGGAAGCTGATATTACATCTCAAGCCGTAGGGCTTGCATCAAATACCGATTTTTCATTGTTGAGCTTATTTATCCGAGCTGACTTCATTGTGAAAACGGTGATACTTATGCTAATTGGTTGCTCAATTTATTCATGGGCAATCATTATTGAAAAATTTAAATTATTTAAAAAAGTTAATGTTGAGTCTGAAGAGTTTGAGGATAAGTTTTGGAAATCAAAATCAGCAGAAACTTTCTACAATAATTTGCCAACCGATTTAGAAAATCCTATGGCTTTATTATTTAAAGATTCTATGCAAACTTTATTAAAGGCTAAAAACAAATCTAATCTGAATGAGAGAATGAGCAGTATGCTTGAAGTTAATATTGAAAAGCAAATGGTAAGGCTTGAAAAAGGTTTTACTTTTTTGGCAACAGTCGGATCCACGGCTCCATTCATTGGATTATTTGGAACTGTTTGGGGGATAATGAATTCATTTCAATCAATTGCAATTTCAAGAAATACAAGCTTAGCAATTGTAGCCCCAGGAATAGCGGAAGCATTGTTTGCTACTGCGTTAGGATTGTTAGCTGCAATACCAGCGGTTGTTGCTTACAATAAATTTAACAATGACTCAAAAAAATATTCACAAAAACTAGAAAATTTTTCTAAAAGATTTTTATCAATAATTTAAAATGGCTTTTAAACTCAAACGTTCATCAAAAGAACCTATGAGCGAAATTAATGTTACTCCTTTTGTAGATGTAATGTTGGTATTATTAATTATTTTTATGGTAACAGCACCACTATTAACAGTGGGTGTGCAAGTTGATTTGCCAGAAAGTTCAGCAGATTCACTTCCTGAAGAACTAGAACCACTTACTCTATCTATTAATGCCAAAGGTGAAATATTTATTCAAGAATCAAAAGTTGAGTATGATAAGATAATAGCAAAAATTTTAGCTGTGTCTAAAAATAGAACAGACACAAGAATTTACGTTCGAGGCGATAAATCAATAAATTATGGTCGAGTTTTAGAAATAATGGGAATGTTATCTGGTTCTGGTTTTACTAAAGTAGCATTAATTTCTGAGCCATATAAACAGAGGTAAAAAAGTGGATAGAAATATAGTTATTTCTTTTGGACTTCACATTATGCTTGTTATAATTACAGCTATGAGCTTACCATTCTTATCTAAAAAACCAATTGACCTTCCACCAATTGTTTCAGTTGAGCTTATTCAAATCTCAGATAAAACTAGCATTCCTTTTGCTCCAAAAGCAAAAAAAATAATTGAAAAAGTTAAAGAAAAGGAAAAAAAACTAGTTTCCGAACAAGCGCCGCCTAAAATAGTAAAAAAACAAAAACCAGATGCAATCCCATTACCTGATGAAAAAATAGAAAAAATTAAAAAAATTAAGGATAAAAAACAAAATCCTGAAAAAGTAGAAACTGAAATTAAACAGGTATCTGAGTTTGAAAAAAAAGATTTATTTGACCCAAAGAGTATCGCAGCATTAATTGATAAATCGAAGGTTGAAAGTGCAGAAACGAGTAAAAAATTAGATAAAGTAACTCAAGACCAAGATAAAAACATGGATTTTCGAGGATTATCGCTCAGTGAAGAGGATGCTTTAAAGGCTCAAATTTTTGGATGTTGGAGCATTCCTTTAGGGTTGCCATATAATGAAAATTTATTAGTTAGAATTAAGTTACAATTAAAACCAGATGGCTCTATTATAAGATCTGAAATTCTTGATCATGCTAGAATGAATAAGCCAGGACAGGGATTTTACAAAGTTTTAGCTGAAAGTGCATTAAGAGCTGTAAAACTTTGTCAACCCCTTAGAGTTCCTAGCACAGGTTATGAGAGGTGGAAAGAGTTACAACTAAACTTTGATGCAAGAGAAATGCTGGAAGGATAAAATGCTATTAAGATATTTATTTTTATTACTAGTTTTGTTACCATTTAAAGCTTTTGCTTTAATAGAAGTTGATATTACTAGAGGAAATTTAAGTCCACTTCCTGTTGCAATTTCCCCCTTATCTATGGATGAAGATTCAAAAAAAAATTTTAAAAAAATTTTAAAAAAAGAAAACCTTGGGTCAGAAATATCTGCAATTGTTGAAAACAATCTAAAACAGTCTGGTTTATTTAATCCCCTCAATAAAGATGCATTTCTTCAAAAACCTGATATTGCAAATTTAAAACCAAGATTTGAAGATTGGAATTTAATAAAGGCACAAGCTTTAGTAACAGGCAAAGTTACATTTGTAGATGAAAAATTAAGAGTAGAGTTTAGATTGTGGGATGTTTTGGCAGGAAAAGAAATGATGGCATTAGCTTTTACAACGGTGCCAAGCAACTGGAGAAGAGTAGGTCATATAATAACAGATAAAGTTTATGAACGTTTAACTGGTGAGAAAGGTTATTTTGATACTAGAATAATTTACGTTTCTGAAAAGGGACCAAAAACTAATAGAATAAAAAAATTAGCAATTATGGATCAAGATGGATTTAATAATAAATTTTTGACGCTTGGAAATGAATTAGTTTTAACACCAAGATTTAGTCCAACCAACCAAATGGTTACATATCTTTCTTATTTTAGAAATTTACCTAGAGTTTATTTGCTTGATATTGAAACGGGCATGCAAGAAGTTGTTGGTGATTTTCCAGGCATGACATTTGCTCCAAGGTTTTCACCTGATGGTAAAAAAATTATAATGAGTTTTGCAGAAAACGGAAATTCAGATATTTATACAATGGATCTTGAAAATAGAATTGTTGAAAGAATTACGGACCACCCTTCAATTGATACATCCCCATCCTTCTCTCCTGACGGAAAACAAATAACATTCAACTCTGATAGAAGTAAATTTCAACAAATCTACATAATGGATAGTAATGGCAAAAATGTAAAAAGAATTTCATTTGGAAATGGTTTATATGGAACTCCAGTATGGTCGCCTAGAGGAGATTTAATTGCATTTACAAAACTGCATAAAGGTAAATTTTATATAGGTGTAATGAGAACAGATGGTACGGGCGAAAGATTGCTAACAGAAAACTTTTATCAAGAAGCACCGTCTTGGTCGCCAAATGGAAGGGTATTGATCTTTTACAGGGAAACTAAGACCAATTCTAAAGGAGAGGGATTTTCTGCTAAATTATGGTCTATAGATCTAACTGGATATAATGAGAAAATGGTTGAAACAGAAACAGACGCATCAGACCCATCATGGTCATCTTTATTAAGTAATTAAAGCCTAAATAGCTTGATTTTTTAACTTGAAACATCTAATCAGTTGTGAAAAAGTAAGTAATTCAAATTAAGGATTAAGGAGTAAAAATGAACTTAAGTAAGATTTTAAAAAACGGATTTTTAATATTAGTAGCATGTTTAGTTTTAACAGCTTGTGCTACACAACAAAAGAAAACAACAGGGCAGCTTCAAGGAGATGTTTATACAGGAACAGATTCTGTTGAATATTTAGCATCAGGAGTTCCAGATAGAGTTTTCTTTGCAACTAATGAAACGGTATTAACAACTGCTTCAAGAGAAACTTTGAGAAAACAAGCAGCTTGGTTAAGAAAAAACTCTGACATCACTGTTGTATTAGAGGGTCACGCAGATGAAAGAGGTACAAGAGAGTACAACTTAGCATTAGGTGAAAGAAGAGCTAATTCAGCAAAAGACTATTTAATGACTTATGGAATATCTTCAGACAGAGTTTCCGTATTAAGTTATGGTAAAGAAAGACCTGTAGACTCAGGATCTAATCCTTTAGCTTGGTCAAAAAACAGAAGATCAGTTACAGTAAAAGCTAATTAATAATAGTTAAAGTAATTTAAAAAAGACTCCCACATATCTATTTGTGAGGGGTCTTTTTTTTGCCATCATTATAATTATTACTCTTTATATTATGTTTAATTATAAAAAAATAATTCAGCTAAAATTAGCATTTATACTTATTCTGTTTACCAATATTTCTTTCGCAGATAATCACAATTTAAATGAAATTTTAAAATTAATTCAAAAAGACTTAAAAACACTAGAAAAAGCTGTTTATTCTGGATCTAATAATATTGAAAATATAAACAATCTTGATGGTAACTCAGAAGATGTTCTCACAAGACACTTATTAAAATTGTCAGAAATTGAAAATCAATTTCAAAAACTTACAAATAAATTTGAAGAAATAAATTTTAAATTAGATAAACTGTCAAATAGACTTTCTAAAGTTCAAGCTGATAATCAAATAAGATTTCAAGATATTGAAAATTCTTTATCTTTAGGAGATAGCAATCAAAAAGTAATTCGTAAGACAGAAAAACAAACAGAAAAAATTTTACCGGGCTCTTCTCAACCTCAAGATTTAGGATCAATTTCATATAAAGATACAGAGAGTAAAGAAAAATCTCAAAAAATACAATCGGTGGACACTACAGCATCAATAGTAACTGAAACGTTTGAGACAGAGCAAAAAATACTTCCGAATGAATCACCAGAAAAACAATACGAATTTGCTACTAGCTTTTTAAAAGTAGGCGATTACACAACGGCTGAAAGAGCATTTAGAGAATTTGTTATTACTAATCCAGAACATAAAAAAGCAGGTAATGCTCAATATTGGTATGCTGAAACATTTAGAATTCGACAATTGTACACTGATGCGGCGTCTGCATACCTTGAGGGATACCAAAAGTACCCAAAGGGCGAGAAGGCTCCTATAAATTTACTAAAACTTGGTGTATCAATGGTTCAGATAGGAGAAAAAGAACAAGGGTGTAAAATGATTGAGGCTGTTAAAAAACAATACCCTAAAGCAAACCAATCAGTACTTCAAAAAGCAAAGTATGAATCTAAAAAATTTGAGTGTAAAAAACAAAACTCATAAAACAATCCTTAATCACCTAAGAAAAAAAAAAATATCTAAAATTTTTAAAAAATTTTCTACTTCTTTAAAGCTAAAGAAAAATTTGGCAGTAGCCGTTTCGGGAGGTCCAGATAGTTTAGCATTAGCCTATTTAACTAAATGTTATTCATTAAAAAATAAAATAAAGGTTAACTATTTTATAGTTGATCACAAACTTAGAAGAGAATCTTCATTAGAGGCCAAGACTGTAAAGAAAACCTTAAAAAAAATTGATATTCAGTGTAAAATTCTAAATTGGAATGGAAAAAAACCATCTAAAAATATTCAAGCGATAGCAAGAGATAAAAGATATTTGTTATTAGCAAATGAGTGTAAAAAAAATAATATTAAATATTTATTATTAGGTCATCATTTAAACGATTTATTTGAAAATTTTTTAATTAGAATGGTTAGAGGTAGTGGATTAAATGGACTAATTTCATTGGGTAAAAATACAAAATATAAAGATCAAAACTTAAATATTTTAAGACCGTTATTAGATTTAGAGAAAAAAGAATTGATTCACATCTGTAAAGAAGTATTTAATTTTTTTGTTAAAGACCCATCAAATATTAATGAAGACTATAAAAGAACTAGAATTAGAAATTTACTACATTCCCTTGAAAAAGAAGGCCTAGATAAAAAAAAACTTAAATTAACTATCAATAATTTAAAAGACTCAGATAAATCAATTAAGTTTTATGTAGATAAAAATATAGAAAAAAACTCAGTTTTTTTAAAAAGAAAAAATATTTATATTTTGAGCCATGATTTTTTTGACCAATCACATGAAATAATTTTTAGGTCTCTAACAAAAATAATTCAAAAGCTTGGAAAGAAAAATTATCCTGTCAGAGGTAAAAGTGTTAATGAATTAATTAAAGGAATTAGCGAAAAAACATTTACAAAGGTAACCTTAGGTGGTTGTTTTGTTGAGAGAGTTAAAGAAACTGTATTAATATCTAGAGAAAGTTCCCATAAAATCTAAATTTTGTAACAATTTGACACTTGTTTAATTAATAATACTTATTATCTTATAGCTATGAATATGAAGAATTTAGCAATGTGGGCTGTAATTGTTTTCCTAACAGTTGGCCTTTATAATATGTTTAAAAATCCACAAGCTAATGTGGGTCAAAATAATTCAATAATATTTTCAGATTTTTTATCAGAAGTTGATAATGGTAGAGTCGTAAAAGTAGAAATACAAGGAAAGAACATAAGGGGAGTTTTTGCTGATGGTAATTCATTTTCAACTTTTTCACCTAACTACCCAAACTTAATCGAAAATTTATCCAGCAAAGGTGTAAGTATCTCAGCTGCTCCTCTTGAGGACAAAATGCCGTCACTCTTTGGGATTTTACTTTCATGGTTTCCTATGCTGTTATTAATTGCAGTCTGGATTTTTTTTATGAGACAAATGCAAGGTGGCAAAGGTGGAGCTATGGGGTTTGGTAAATCCAAAGCGAAGTTGATGAATGAATTAAAAGGTAAAGTAACTTTTGATGATGTTGCTGGTGTTGAAGAGGCCAAAGAAGAAGTGGAAGAAGTAGTTCAATTTTTGAAAGACCCAAAAAAATTTAGTAGATTGGGTGGAAAAATACCAAGAGGATGTTTGTTGGTTGGTCAACCAGGAACAGGTAAAACCTTACTGGCAAGAGCTATAGCTGGAGAAGCAGGTGTTCCATTTTTTACTATATCAGGCTCAGATTTTGTTGAAATGTTTGTTGGTGTTGGAGCTTCAAGAGTTAGAGATATGTTTGAACAAGGTAAAAAAAATTCACCGTGTATAATTTTCATTGATGAAATAGATGCGGTTGGAAGAAGTAGAGGTGCTGGTCTTGGAGGAGGAAATGATGAAAGAGAACAAACTTTAAATCAATTATTGGTTGAGATGGATGGTTTTGAGACCAATGAAGGAGTTATAATTATTGCAGCAACAAACAGACCTGATGTGTTAGATCCAGCCCTATTAAGACCAGGTAGATTTGATAGACAGGTAGTTGTTGGACTGCCAGATATTATAGGAAGAGAACAAATACTAAAAGTTCATGTAAAAAAAATTAAAATGGCACCAGACGTAAATTTAAGAACTGTAGCAAGAGGAACACCAGGTTTTTCAGGTGCAGATTTAGCAAATATAGTTAATGAAGCAGCATTACTTGCTGCAAGAAAAAATAAAAGAATTGTTACTCTAGTTGAATTTGAAGAAGCTAGAGATAAAGTAATGATGGGCTCAGAAAGAAGGTCCATGGTTATGACGGAAGAAGAAAAAACTTTAACTGCTTACCATGAGGCAGGTCATGCAATAGTAACTATTAATGAAAGTGCAGCACACCCAATTCATAAAGCAACAATTATTCCAAGAGGTCGAGCCCTAGGAATGGTTATGCAGCTACCGGAGAGAGATCAAATATCTCAAACAAGAGAACAGCTTCACGCTCAATTAGCTATAGCTATGGGTGGAAGAGTAGCGGAAGAAATCATATTTGGTGAAGATAAAGTTACAACTGGTGCATCTAGCGATATTGAACAAGCGACTCAAAGAGCAAGAGCCATGGTAATGCAAGCAGGCCTTAGCAAAGAGTTGGGACCTGTTGCTTATGGTTCGAACGAAGAAGAGGTATTTTTAGGTAGATC
>Ga0209709_10001871_pt1 | contig 18939 bp, 16 predicted proteins | sample ArcticOcean_MG_C_2_FD_187435 | JGI IMG/M metagenome (GOLD analysis project Ga0209709, IMG submission 187435) | Marine microbial communities from western Arctic Ocean - ArcticOcean_MG_CB4_136 (SPAdes) (version 2) | ecosystem: Environmental > Aquatic > Marine > Oceanic | place: Arctic Ocean... | reverse complement strand
CACAATGCCGAATGGCTTAAAATTTAATTTTGACAAAATAATTGCTAATGATACTGGAGCAGCTGTAATATGGAACGGTGAAAGTGAAGCACTATATGATACTTACAATAATAAATATGTATATATATACGAGGTCAATGAGAAAGGTCTGGTTTCTTCTATAACTGGATATACAGATTTACTTTTATCCGCATCCTCTTTGCTTGGTCAGAAAACAAATACAAACTTTAAAGAGAAATAAACTAAATCGTCGGCATATCCTCTTCATTAAGTTCAGGAAGTTAAAATAGCCTTACAATACACTTTACCAAGAATGAAACAAGCTACTAATCAAGTAAGTGAAGACTTGCCTTTGTTTATGTGATATATTGGGTTATTTATTATAGGTATATTGAACTATCTAACAACCAATACAATGAAAAAGCTACTTCTTGTTTTACTGTTCGTTCCTTTGCTTTGCTTTGGGCAAATGGATTATTATGTTTCCGCAAAAGGAGGGTTAAATGTTCGTGAAGCCCCTAATTCAAACTCAAATAAAGTAGTGACACTTCTTTACGGTCAAAAAGTTACAATAGAATCTAAAACAGGTGTAAAATTGACAATAAATGATGTTGATAAAAAAACAGGAATCACAAAAGTTATTGAAGGGGAATGGGTTGAGATAAGCTCAAGAAAAAAAGTAAAAGGATATGTTTTTAATGGTTTTTTAAAGAGTTTTGATTTATCAAAGAATACGCTTCCTATTTATATGGATAAAAACCAAATTACCGTAAAATGTCCAGATGCTGATATAGGATACAGACAGGAAGTAAATGGAAAAATTTATGAAGTGGTAGATAAAAAAAGTTTAAATAACAAAATTAATAAAGGTGAAGATGTTACTTGTTTGTGTACTTCTAAGGTGACTAATATGAGGAATATGTTTCATAATGCAACAGTATTTAATCAAGATATAGGAAGTTGGGATACTTCAAGTGTTACAAATATGTATACTATGTTTAGTGGGGCTTCTTCATTTAATCAAAACATAGGAAGTTGGGATGTTTCTAAGGTGACTACTATGCAAAATATGTTTAGGAGCGCGGAAGCATTTAATCAAAACATAGAGAGTTGGGATACTTCTAAGGTGACTAATATGCAATCGATGTTCCAACGAGCTTCATCTTTTAACCAAAATATAGGGGGTTGGAATACTTCTAATGTGACTACTATGTATGTGATGTTTTCGGCAGCAACAGTATTTAATCAAGATATTGGAGGCTGGAATACTTCTAGTGTGACTTATATGACTGGTATGTTTGAGGGTGCAACAGCATTTAATCAAGACCTTTCAGACTGGTGCGTCACTAATATTTCATCTGAACCAGGCGGTTTTTCTTCCAGTTCAGCACTAACAAACGCAAATAAACCTGTCTGGAGTAGTTGTCCTGGAGGTTAAACCACAGGCAGAACTTACTGAAGATGATATGCCTGTGGTTTAAAAGAAAATGCCACTAAAATCAATTAGTGACGCATTCAACTTTAACTAAAATCTAAACAATGAAATAAAGTATATGCGATATTACCACTCTAAAAAAATGAACTCTCATAATACTTTTATAATTATTCTTTAAATATTTGTTAAAAAGAAAACGCCACTAAAGTTAATTAGTGACGTTAGAGGTTCCTTAAAATGTGCGACTTTGGTTTAATGAAAAACCTTTTTGTTTTGAAGAGGATAGCTTATATATTAACATCCGTACTTACATTTACTTTAGGGCGAATTTTTTATTTACCTTTATAAAAATATTAATTGATAGAAAGTTAGAATAAATTGAATAAGTCTCACCTTAAATTTCTAATGCCATTGACTTGTAAATGGTTGCAATTATAGTATATGAAATTTACTTAAAAAAAAAGGTGATAAAATTGATAATAAATTATTTTTTTTTCTAAATTTGCAAACTCTTAAAATAATATAGAAAAAACTGAATTATGGCTAAAGAAACTTTTGACCGCTCAAAACCCCACTTAAATATTGGAACTATAGGTCACGTAGATCACGGTAAAACGACACTTACAGCAGCAATCACTAAAGTCCTTTCAGATCAAGGATTTTCAGAAGCTAAAAGCTTTGATCAGATTGATAATGCTCCTGAAGAAAAAGAACGTGGAATAACAATTAATACTTCGCATGTTGAGTATCAAACTAAAAATCGTCATTATGCACACGTAGATTGTCCTGGTCATGCTGATTATGTAAAGAACATGGTAACAGGTGCTGCCCAGATGGATGGTGGAATATTAGTTGTTGCCGCAACAGACGGCCCAATGCCTCAAACAAGAGAGCACATACTTTTAGGTCGTCAAGTAGGTGTGCCTCGTCTAGTAGTCTTTTTAAATAAAGCTGATATGGTTGACGATGAAGAGCTTCTTGAACTTGTTGAAATGGAAGTTAGAGAATTACTTTCATTCTATGACTATGATGGAGATAATACACCTTGTATCTTAGGGTCTGCTTTAGGCGCTCTTAATGGAGAACAAAAATGGATTGATTCAGTAATTAAGTTGATGTCAGAAGTTGACGTTTGGATTGAACTTCCTAAGCGTGATATTGAAAAAGATGCCTTAATGCCAGTTGAAGACGTATTCTCTATTACTGGTCGAGGTACTGTTGCTACTGGAAGAATTGAGACAGGTATATTTAACTCGGGCGACTCAGTTGACATTATTGGTATGGGAGCTGAAAAGTTAACTTCAACTGTCACAGGAGTTGAGATGTTTAGAAAAATATTAAATAGAGGTGAAGCAGGAGATAATGTTGGGATTCTTTTAAGAGGTATTGAGAAAGCTGATATTACAAGAGGAATGGTTATTTGTAAGCCTGGATCTGTAAAGCCTCATGCTAAATTTGAAGCTGAAGTATATATTCTTAAAAAAGAAGAAGGAGGTCGTCATACACCTTTTCACAACAACTACCGTCCACAATTTTATGTTAGAACTACTGATGTTACAGGTAATATTAATTTACCTAGCGGAGTAGAGATGGTTATGCCTGGAGATAATCTAACTATTATTGTCGATTTGATACAACCGATTGCTTTAAGTTTAGGTCTTAGATTTGCTATTAGAGAAGGAGGAAGAACAGTTGGAGCTGGTCAGGTAACTAAGATTTTAGATTAATAAAGGTTTGTATAAAATAAAAACGGGTTTAGCTCAGTTGGTAGAGCACTGGTCTCCAAAACCAGGTGTCGGGAGTTCGAGCCTCTCAACCCGTGCTTAAAAAGAGAATAAATAGACAATGTCGGAAGTTATAACATACATAAGAGAGTCTTTTGAAGAATTAAAGAATAATGTTTCATGGACTCCTCGTTCAGAGCTTCAAAGGTTAACGGTTGTAGTTTTGGTGTTCTCTTTACTTTTTTCAATAGCAATTTGGGGAGCTGACTCTTTGCTCTCAAGATTAATTACTATTTATTTTAAATTAATTAATGGTTAATTATGGTTGAAACAAGTGACAAAATGTGGTATGTTATTAGAGCTGTAAGCGGCCAAGAATCAAAGATTAAAGATTATATTATGTCTGAAATTAATCGCCTTGGTCTTGATCATCATATAGAAGATATATTGGTCCCTACTGAAAAAGTGATTCAAATTAGAAATGGAAAAAAAATAAATAAAGAAAAAGTTTATTTCCCTGGATACATAATGGTAAAAGCAAATTTAGTTGGTGAACTTCCTCATGTGATTAAATCAGTTACAAATGTTATAGGTTTTTTAGGAGAGACAAAAGGAGGAGAACCAATACCCTTAAGAATATCTGAGGTTAATCGGATGCTAGGAAAGGTTGATGAATTAGCATTAAATAAAGAACATGCGGTTATTCCTTTCATTGGTGGAGAGACAATCAAGGTTATTGATGGTCCTTTTAATGGTTTTACAGGAACTATAGAGAGTATAAACGAAGAAAAAAGAAAACTTGAAGTAATGGTTAAGATTTTCGGAAGAAAAACACCATTAGAATTAAGTTATATGCAAGTAGAAAAAGTTTAAATGTTATATAAAAGAATTTCTCTTAGCTTCCACTTTGAGGAAATCATAATTTAATCTAATACAATGGCAAAAGAAGTCGAAAAAATTGTGAAATTACAGGTTAAGGGAGGAGCTGCAAATCCATCACCTCCAGTTGGCCCTGCATTAGGAGCAGCAGGTGTTAATATTATGGAGTTCTGTAAACAGTTTAATGCTAGAACTCAAGATAAACCAGGGAAAATATTACCTGTTTCAATTTCTGTATACAAAGACAAGTCTTTTGATTTTGTAATTAAAACTCCTCCTGCTGCTGTTCAGCTTATGGAAGCTGCTAAGACTAAAAAAGGTTCTGGAGAGCCTAATAGAGTTAAGGTTGCAACTGTTTCATGGGATCAAATTAAAATTATTGCGGAAGACAAAATGGTGGACTTAAATGCATTTAAAATTGAATCTGCGATGAAAATGGTTGCAGGAACTGCAAGGTCTATGGGTTTTAAAGTATCGGGAAAGTTTCCTGCTGATTCATAATTATTTATATATAAAAATGACAAAACTTAGTAAAAAACAGAAGGATGTAAAGTCTAAAATTGATATTAATAAAGCTTATTCTTTGAATGAAGCTTCTAATTTAGTTAAAGAGATTACTACTGTTAATTTTGATGCATCTATTGATTTAGCTGTTCGTCTTGGTGTTGATCCAAGAAAAGCTAACCAAATGGTTCGGGGCGTAGTTGCATTACCTCATGGTACAGGTAAAAACTTAAGAGTTCTTGCTTTAGTAACTCCTGATAAGGAAAATGAAGCTAAAGAGGCTGGTGCAGATTTTGTTGGACTTGATGAGTTTTTACAGAAAATAAAGGATGGATGGACTGATATAGACGTTATAGTAACGATGCCAAGTGTTATGGGTAAATTAGGTCCACTTGGAAAAATTTTAGGTCCACGAGGTTTAATGCCTAATCCTAAGACGGGTACTGTTACAATGGATGTTAAAAAAGCGGTCAGTGATGTTAAAGCAGGTAAGATTGATTTCAAAGTAGATAAGACCGGAATTATTCATGCTTCAATCGGTAAAACTTCTTTTACAGCAGATAAAATTGCAGAAAACTCTAATGAACTTCTTAAAACAATTGCAAAATTGAAGCCTTCCACTCTTAAGGGTAATTATGTTAAAAGTATTTCTATGTCTAGTACAATGAGTCCTGGAATATCAATAGAGACTAAAGCTGTAGTGACTTAAAAAAATAGACTTATGACTAAGGAACAAAAATCAGAAGTAATAGAAGCTTTGGCAAAACAAATTGTTGAGGCTAAGTCCCTTTATTTAACAGATATAGCAGGTTTAGACTCAAAAGATACAACTGCATTAAGAAGAGCTTGTTTTAAAGCTGGAATTAAATTATCTGTTGTTAAAAACACCCTTTTAGAAAAAGCTATGGAATCTTCTGAAAAAGATTTTGGAGAGCTTAAAGATGTTTTAAAAGGAAATACATCTTTAATGATTTCTGAAGTAAGTAATGAGCCTGCAAAGGTTATTAAAAACTTTAGAAAAAAATATGATAAACCAATACTTAAAGGGGCTTATGTAGAGGAGTCTGTTTATATCGGAGATCACCAGATTGATAATTTAATAGCCGTAAAATCGAAAGAGGAAATTATTAGAGAAATAATTACTTTACTTCAATCTCCTGTTAAAAATGTTATTTCTGCACTTCAATCTAGTGGAGGAAAATTATCAGGAATATTAAAAACGCTATCAGATCGTTAATCTGAAAATTAAACTTGTAAAAACAATTAACTTAATAAATATTTTATAATTCAAATACTTAAAAAATGGCAGATTTAAAAGAATTCGCAGAACAATTAGTTAGCTTAACCGTTAAAGAAGTTAATGACTTAGCCGGTATATTAAAAGACCAGTATGGTATCGAGCCAGCAGTAGCAGCAGTATCAGCAGCAAGCCCTTCATCTGGTGGAGATGATGGTGCTCCTGAAGAGGCAAAATCAGAATTTGATGTAATACTTAAAGCAGCTGGAGGTTCTAAACTTGCAGTTGTAAAATTAGTTAAGGAACTTACTGGTCTTGGTCTTAAAGAAGCTAAAGAACTTGTAGATAATGCTCCAAGTCCAATAAAAGAAGCGGTTTCTAAAGACGAAGCAGAAGGTTTAAAATCATCTCTAGAAGAAGCTGGAGCTGAGGTTGAATTAAAATAGTTTTTCTATTTTAAAACTTTAGGTTTAGAGTAATTAAATTTAATTACTCTAGGCCATTTTGTTTTTTAGTAAACTAAATTAAATATATAGTTCTCAGTAATTAATAAATAAAACAATATAATGTCAATTGCAATCAAAAATAGAGTTAGTTTTTCCTCAGCAATAAATACTCCAAATTATCCTGATTTCTTAGATATACAAATTAAATCTTTTCAAGATTTTTTTCAATTAGAAACTAAATCTGCTGAACGTGCAGAGGAAGGTCTTTTTAATACTTTTAAAGAAAACTTTCCGATTACAGATACTCGAAATCAATTTGTGCTTGAATTTATAGATTATTTTATTGACCCTCCTAGGTATTCTATTCAAGAATGTATCGAACGTGGATTAACTTATTCTGTTCCTTTAAAAGCTAGATTAAGATTATATTGTACTGATTCTGAACATGAAGATTTTGAGACTATTGTTCAAGATGTTTTTCTTGGAACTATACCGTATATGACTCCAAGCGGAACTTTTGTTATTAATGGAGCAGAGCGTATTGTGGTATCTCAATTGCATCGTTCTCCAGGAGTATTTTTTGGACAATCATTTCATGCAAATGGAACTAAGTTGTACTCTGCCAGAGTAATTCCTTTTAAAGGCTCATGGATTGAGTTTGCGACTGATATAAATAATGTCATGTACGCCTATATTGACAGAAAGAAAAAATTACCTGTCACTACTTTATTTAGAGCAATTGGTTATGAGAGAGATAAAGATATACTTGAAATTTTTGACCTAGCTGAAGAAATAAAAGTTACAAAAACAGGAACAAAAAAAATATTAGGAAGAAAATTAGCGGCAAGAGTTTTAAACTCTTGGCATGAAGATTTTGTTGATGAAGATACTGGTGAGGTGATTTCTATTGAAAGAAATGAAATCATAATTGATCGAGATACTTTGATTGATAAAGAGCATGTTGCTTTGATTTTAGAATCTAATATTAAAACGATTTTATTGCATAAAGAAGATGCTCATATGTCTGATTATGCTATTATTCACAATACTCTTCAAAAAGATCCTACTAATTCTGAAAAAGAGGCTGTTGAGCATATTTATAGACAACTAAGAAATGCTGAACCACCTGATGAAGAAACCGCTAGAGGTATTATTGACAAGTTATTTTTTTCAGATCAACGTTATAATCTTGGTGAGGTTGGCCGTTACAGGATGAATAAAAAATTAGGTAATGATGAAGGGATGGATAAGCTGGTTTTAACTAAACAAGACATTATCACAATTGTTAAATACTTAATTGAACTTATAAATTCTAAGGCAGAAATTGATGATATAGATCATTTATCAAATAGAAGAGTAAGGACAGTTGGAGAGCAATTGTCTTCTCAATTTGGAGTTGGACTAGCCAGGATGGCAAGAACTATAAGAGAAAGAATGAATGTAAGAGACAATGAGGTTTTTACTCCTATTGATTTAATTAATGCTAAAACTTTATCTTCAGTAATTAATACTTTTTTTGGAACTAATCAATTATCTCAGTTTATGGATCAAACTAATCCATTAGCTGAAATTACTCATAAAAGAAGACTCTCTGCTCTTGGACCTGGAGGTCTTTCTCGTGAAAGAGCTGGATTTGAAGTTCGAGATGTTCATTATACCCATTATGGAAGATTGTGTCCAATTGAAACCCCTGAAGGGCCTAATATTGGGTTAATATCTTCTTTAAGTGTTTTTGCTAAAGTTAATAGTTTAGGATTTATTGAAACACCATATCGAAAAGTAGAACAAGGAAAAGTGAATTTAGATGAATCAATATATCTTTCAGCTGAAGAAGAAGAAAATAAGTTAATTGCTCAAGCAAATATTCCACTAGATGAAAAAGGTAATATAATAGTTAATAAGATAATTGCTAGACAAGAAGGAGATTTTCCAGTTGTTGATCCTAAATCGATTCATTATACAGATGTCGCTCCAAATCAAATTGCTTCAATTTCTGCTTCATTGATTCCGTTTTTAGAACACGATGATGCAAATAGAGCTCTTATGGGATCTAACATGATGCGTCAGGCAGTTCCATTGTTAAGACCAGAATCTCCAATTGTAGGGACTGGTTTAGAACTTCAAGTTGCTTCTGATTCTAGAGTATTAATAAATGCAGAAGGCCCAGGTTTGGTTGAATATGTGGATGCAAATAAAATAATCATCAAATATGATTTTAACGATATTGATAGATTGGTTCGATTTGATAATGAAGTAAAAACCTACAATTTAATAAAGTTTAGAAAAACCAATCAAGGCACATGTATTAATCTAAAACCATTAGTTAAAAAAGGAGATAGAGTAATAGAAGGTCAAGTGCTTTCTGAAGGTTATGCAACGGAAAAGGGAGAATTAGCTTTAGGAAGAAATTTAACAGTTGCTTTTATGCCTTGGAAAGGTTATAATTTTGAAGATGCAATTGTTATTTCCGAAAAAGTAGTTCGTGATGATATATTTACTTCGCTTCATATAGATGAATATTCTTTAGATGTTCGAGACACAAAGCTTGGGCCAGAAGAATTAACAGATGATATACCTAATGTGAGCGAGGAGGCAACTAAAGATCTGGATGAATTTGGAATGATTAGAATAGGAGCAGAAGTTAATCCTGGAGATATTTTAATTGGTAAAATAACTCCTAAAGGTGAATCTGATCCTACACCAGAAGAAAAACTTTTAAGAGCAATTTTTGGAGATAAAGCCGGGGATGTTAAAGATGCATCTTTGAAAGCTCCCCCATCTCTTCATGGAATTGTAATCGATAAAAAATTATTTACAAGATCTGTTAAGGATAAAAGAAAAAGAAATCAAGATAAGCAGGAGTTAGAAGAACTTGAGTCAGTATACGAGATAAAGTTTGAGGAATTAAAAGGTATTCTTGTTGAAAAGCTTTTTACTATAGTAAACGGCAAAACTTGTCAAGGAGTAGAAAATGATCTTGCAGAAGAAATTTTACCAAAGGGCAAAAAATATACACTTAAAATGCTTTCTAGCGTAGAGGACTATGCTCACTTAACTAAAGGAACTTGGACTGTGAATGATGAAACAAATCGTATGATTGCAGATTTGATTCATAATTATAAAATTAAAGAAAATGATCTTAGCGGTTCACTTAGAAGAGCAAAGTTCACTATTAGTGTTGGTGATGAGTTGCCTGCTGGTATAAAACGTTTAGCCAAAGTGTATATTGCTAAAAAAAGAAAGCTAAAAGTTGGAGATAAGATGGCAGGTCGACATGGAAATAAAGGTATAGTTTCACGAATAGTTAGACAAGAGGAAATGCCTTTTCTAGAGGATGGTACTCCTGTTGATATCGTATTAAATCCTTTAGGTGTTCCTTCTAGAATGAATATAGGTCAAATATATGAAACAGTATTAGGCTGGGCAGGTAAAAAAATAGGTCAAAAATATTCTACACCAATTTTTGATGGAGCTACTGCAGATCAAATTAATGAATTAACTGATAAAGCTAAAATTCCTCGTTATGGTCATACTTATTTGTATGACGGGGGAACTGGAGAACGTTTCGATCAACCGGCTACAGTTGGAGTTATATATATGTTAAAATTAGGGCATATGGTAGATGATAAAATGCATTCTAGATCTATAGGTCCATATTCATTAATCACTCAACAACCATTAGGCGGTAAAGCTCAATTTGGAGGTCAGCGTTTTGGTGAAATGGAAGTTTGGGCTTTACAAGCATATGGAGCTTCTAGCGCTCTTCAAGAAATATTAACTGTAAAATCTGATGATGTTGAGGGAAGAGCTAAAACATATGAAGCTATTGTTAAGGGAGATTCTCTTCCTGAACCAGGTTTGCCAGAATCTTTTAATGTGCTTATGCATGAATTAAAAGGGCTTGGACTTGATATTAGATTAGAAGAATAATAGTTAGGTATAACATTATATTTAATTTGAATAAAATAATTAAAATACAATAATAAAGTTATGACAAGAAATAACCAAGTTGTTACTCAAAAAAAATTTAATAAAATAACAATAGGTTTAGCATCACCTGAAATAGTTCTTGGCAATTCAAGAGGAGAGGTTTTAAAGCCTGAAACTATTAATTATAGAACTCATAAGCCAGAGAGAGATGGTCTTTTTTGTGAGCGTATATTTGGCCCTGTAAAGGATTACGAATGTGCTTGCGGAAAATATAAAAGAATTAGATATAAAGGTATTGTTTGTGATCGTTGCGGTGTAGAAGTGACTGAAAAAAAAGTAAGAAGAGACAGAGTAGGTCATATAAATCTTGTTGTTCCTGTAGCTCATATATGGTATTTTAGATCTTTACCCAATAAAATAGGATATCTATTAGGGCTTCCTTCTAAAAAACTAGATATGATCATTTATTATGAGAGATATGTAGTTGTTCAGCCTGGAAATTCATTAAATTCAGAAGGTGAGCCGCATCAAAAAATGGATTTTCTTACTGAAGAAGAATACTTGAATGTTATAGAGAAAGTACCCAGTGACAACAATTTTTTAGATGATTCTGACCCAAATAAGTTTATTGCAAAGATGGGAGCTGAATGTTTGATTGACTTATTGTCTAGAATTGATTTAAAAGATTTATCATATGAACTTCGTCATAAAGCAAATAATGAAACCTCAAAACAAAGAAAAACTGAAGCTTTAAAAAGGCTTCAAGTGGTTGAAGCTTTTAGGGATGCTAATGAAAGAAAAGAAAATCTTCCTCAATGGATGATAATGAAAGCAATACCTGTTATTCCTCCAGAACTTAGACCTTTAGTACCTTTAGATGGAGGTAGGTTTGCTACATCAGATTTAAATGATTTATATAGAAGAGTTATAATTAGAAATAATAGATTAAAGAGATTAGTTGAAATTAAAGCTCCTGAGGTAATATTAAGAAATGAAAAAAGAATGTTACAAGAATCAGTTGATTCTTTATTTGATAACACTCGTAAGTCCTCTGCTGTAAAAACAGATTCTAATAGACCCCTAAAGTCTTTATCAGATTCATTGAAAGGCAAGCAAGGACGTTTTAGACAAAATCTTTTAGGAAAAAGAGTAGATTATTCTGCAAGATCTGTAATTGTAGTAGGACCAACGTTAAGATTATTTGAGTGTGGTTTACCTAAAGGAATGGCTGCAGAACTATATAAGCCTTTTATTATACGTAAATTAATAGAAAGAGGAATTGTCAAGACAGTTAAATCTGCTAAAAAAATTATTGATAGAAAAGAACCTGTAGTATGGGATATTCTTGAAAATGTATTAAAAGGTCATCCGGTTTTGCTAAATCGGGCGCCTACGCTTCACCGTCTTGGGATTCAAGCTTTTCAGCCTAAATTAATTGAGGGTAAAGCTATACAGTTACATCCTTTAGTTTGTACCGCGTTTAATGCTGATTTTGATGGTGATCAAATGGCAGTTCATTTACCATTAGGTCCAGAGGCAATTTTAGAATCACAGTTGTTAATGTTAGCTTCCCATAATATATTAAATCCTGCAAATGGATCACCTGTAACTGTTCCATCTCAAGATATGGTTCTAGGTTTATATTATATGACTAAAGAAAGAAAATCTTCTGTTGATTATAAAGTCAAAGGAGAAGGGCTTACTTTTTACTCTTCAGAAGAAGTTTATATTGCTTACAATGAAAAAGTGGTTGAACTTAATGCTTCAATTAAAATAAGAATTAAAGTTATTAATGAGGCTGTGGGTGATCAATATAAAATTATTAAGACAACGGTAGGTAGAGTTTTATTTAATGAGGTTGTTCCTGAAAAAGCTGGTTATTTTAACGAAGTTTTAACTAAGAAAAATTTAAGAGATATTATAGGAATAATTTTAAATGTAACAGGTGTTCCGCAAACAGCAGATTTTTTAGATAAAATTAAAGACATGGGGTATGCTTTTGCTTTTAAAGGAGGATTGTCTTTTAGTTTAGGGGATATAATTATTCCACCGGAAAAATCTCCACTTATTGAAGAAGCAAATGCTAAAGTTGATAATGTACTTGGCAATTACAATATGGGTTTAATTACTAATAATGAAAGATATAATCAGATTATTGATATCTGGACCTCTACAAACTCTCACTTAACAAGCTTATCTATGAAAAGAATAAGTGAGGATCAACAAGGTTTTAATTCAGTATATATGATGTTGGATTCTGGAGCAAGAGGGTCTAAAGAACAAATCAGGCAATTAACCGGAATGAGAGGGTTAATGGCTAAACCAAAAAAATCTAATGCTGGGGGAGGGGAAATAATTGAAAACCCTATTCTATCTAATTTTAAAGAAGGCTTATCTATACTTGAATATTTTATCTCTACTCATGGAGCTCGAAAAGGTTTAGCTGATACAGCTCTTAAAACTGCTGATGCTGGATATTTAACTAGAAGACTCGTTGATGTTTCTCAAGATGTAATTATAAATATAGAGGATTGTGGAACTCTAAGAGGTCTTGAAGTTAAAGCTCTTAAAAAGAACGAAGAAATTGTTGAAACTTTATCAGATAGAATTAAAGGAAGAGTTGCTCTTTATGATATAGTTGATCCTATATCAAAAGATATTTATGTTGAGAGTGGCAATGAAATTTCTGACGATATTGCAGTTAAAATAGAGTCATCTATTCTTGATTCAGTTGAGGTTAGATCTCCATTAACATGTGAGGCAAAAAAAGGAGTTTGTACACGTTGTTATGGAAGGAATTTAGCTAACAATAAAATGGTTCAAAAAGGTGAAGCTGTTGGTGTTGTAGCAGCACAATCAATTGGAGAACCAGGTACCCAGTTGACATTAAGAACTTTTCATGTTGGAGGAGTTGCTGGAAATGTCTCTGAAGAAAACAACTTAATAGCTAAGTTTGATGGTGTAGTTGAAATTGATGACCTTAAAACAGTTAATGGTAAGGACAGTGAAGGAAATAAGATACTTATAGTTATTTCAAGAACTACTGAAGTTCGTTTGATTGATAAGAAATCAAAATCTATTTTAAGCACTAACAATATACCTTACGGCTCAACCTTACTAGTTGGCAGTTTAGATTCTATAAAAAGAAATGATGTTATATGTAAATGGGACCCGTTTAATGGAGTTATTGTTTCCGAATTTTCAGGTAAAATTGTTTATGAAAACATTGATCAGGGTGTAACTTATCAAGTTGAAATTGATGAACAAACTGGATTTCAAGAAAAAGTAATTTCAGAATCAAGAAATAAGAAAGTAATACCTACTCTTCTTATTAAGGATAGTAAAGAAAATATTTTAAGATCTTATAATTTACCTGTTGGTTCTCACATAATAGTAGATGATAATGAAAAAATTGGCGAAGGTAAAGTTCTTGTAAAAATTCCAAGAAAATCAGCTAAGTCTGGAGACATAACAGGAGGGCTGCCAAGAGTTACGGAGCTATTTGAAGCAAGAAACCCTTCAAACCCAGCAGTGGTTAGTGAAATAGACGGTGTAGTTACATTTGGAAAAATTAAAAGAGGAAATAGAGAGATTATTGTAGAATCCAAGTTTGGTCATATCAAGAAATATTTAATTAAACTATCGAATCAAATCTTAGTTCAAGAAAATGATTTTATAAAATCAGGAATGCCTCTTTCAGACGGTGCAATTTCACCAGAAGATATATTGAGAATTAAAGGTCCTTCAGCTGTTCAACAGTACTTGGTTAATGAAGTACAAGAAGTATATAGACTTCAAGGAGTTAAGATCAATGACAAACATTTTGAGGTTATTGTTCGGCAAATGCTGAGAAAGGTAAAAATCAATGATCCAGGGGATACTATTTTTCTTGAAAATCAACTAATTCATAAATTTGATTTTATAACTGAAAATGATAATTTATATGGAAAGAAAATAGTTGAAGAAGTTGGAGATTCACAAAACTTTAAGGCGGGTCAACTTATTAATTCTAGAGAATTAAGAGATGAAAATTCATTTTTAAAGAGAGAAGCCAAAAACATAGTTATTGCCAGAGAAGCAAGTACAGCCACTGGAACTCCTGAACTGCAAGGCATTACTCGAGCGTCTCTTCAAACAAAATCATTTATCTCAGCAGCTTCTTTTCAGGAAACGACAAAAGTTTTAAATGAAGCAGCTGTTAATGGTAAAGAAGATTACTTACAAGGATTAAAGGAAAATGTAATTGTAGGTCATAAAATACCTGCAGGAACAGGTTTAAGAGAATATGACAATATAATTGTTGGATCTAAAGATGAATATAGAAGTCTTCTAATTGACAAGGAGGAATTAAAAGTTGAGTGATATGAGCAAAGAAGATATTAAAGAACAAAAAATAAATATTGAACTTGATCAGGAAACAGCTGAAGGAACTTATTCTAATCTAGCTATTATTAATCATTCTGTTTCAGAATTTATTTTAGATTTCATATCCTTAATGCCTGGCGCTCCTAAAGCAAAAGTTAAAGCGAGAATAATATTATCTCCTCAACATGCAAAACGTTTACAAAATGCATTAGGAGATAATATTAAACGCTTTGAACAATCGAATGGTAAAATTAAAAATGAAGAACAACCACAAATTCCTTTAAATTTCGGTCCTACTGGAGAAGCTTAAATAAACTCAGAAGTTAAGTGAAATTTAATATTAGGAAATTTTTCTTCCGTCATTTGTAATGAAAAAGAAGAATCTGAGAAAAACACTAATCTATTTTCTTTGTCTTTAGCAAGGAATTTTTGTTTGATACGTTTAAATTCTTTAAATTCTTCACTCTTTTCATCTAAAGGATCTATCCAGCAGGCTTTATATACATTTAAAATTTCATATAAACATTTAGCTCCATACTCATGTTCAAGTCGGTGTTGAATTACTTCAAATTGAAGAGCTCCAACTGTACCTATTACTTTTCTGTTGTTTATTGATAGTGTAAAAAGTTGAGCTACTCCTTCATCCATTAATTGATCAATGCCTTTATTTAATTGTTTTGATCTCATTGGGTCAGCATTATTAATATATCTGAAATGTTCTGGTGAAAAACTAGGAATACCTTTAAAATTTATTTTTTCTCCTGAAGTCAATGTGTCCCCAATAATAAAATTTCCAGTATCATGTAATCCCACGATGTCTCCAGGGTATGAGATGTTAACTATTCTCTTTTTTTCAGCAAAAAAAGCATTTGGACTAGAGAACTTCATTCTTTTATTTTGTCTTACGTGTAGATATGGGATGTTTCGTTCAAATGTTCCTGAAACAACTTTAACAAAGGCAATTCGATCTCTATGGTTAGGGTCCATATTAGCATGAATTTTAAACACAAATCCACTAAATGTTTTTTCCTCAGGATCAATAATCCTCTCTTCAGTTTCTTTTTTTAATGGAGCAGGAGCGATTTCAATAAAACAATCCAATAATTCTTGAACTCCAAAATTATTTAGTGCAGATCCAAAAAAAACAGGCTGAAGATCTCCTTTCAAATACTCACTTTTTGAAAATTTTGGAAATACCCCATCAACAAGTTCTAGCTCCTCTTTCAATTGATTCAGAGACTTTTTTCCAATTGCCTCAATTAATTCTTGATCATTTAAAGAGGAAAATAAAGTAGTTTTAGTTCTTTTATTTTTTTCGTCATTTAAAAAAAGATTTATATTTTTCTCCCAGAGGTTGTAAATGCCCTTAAAATTAAAACCCATTCCAATTGGAAATGTTAAGGGAGTAACCCTTAGATTTAATTTTAATTCAATTTCATCTAATAAATCAAAAGCATCTCTACCTTCTCTATCTAATTTATTAATAAAGACAATAATTGGAATATTTCTCATTCGACAAACTTTAACTAATTTTTCAGTTTGTACTTCAACTCCTTTAGCAACATCAACTACAACAATAACACTATCTACCGCAGTTAAAGTTCTGTAGGTGTCCTCAGCGAAATCTTTATGACCTGGAGTGTCAAGGATATTTATTTTTTTATTTTTATATAAAAAAGCTAAAACTGATGTCGCTACAGAAATGCCTCTCTGTCTTTCTATTTCCATAAAATCACTAGTAGCCCCTTTTTTTATTTTATTAGATTTTACTGCTCCAGCCTCTTGAATAGCTCCACCAAACAATAGCAATTTTTCAGTTAATGTAGTCTTGCCAGCATCTGGATGAGAAATTATTCCAAAAGTTCGTCGCCGTGCAATTTCTTCAGTAAACATATTTTTTAGTTAATAAAATTTTGTTAAAAATAGCATTATATATTCTAAGATTGATTGTTTTAGGCCAATAGGTTTTTGATTAATAAATCGGTAATTTTGTTATCCATGAAAGAGCAAGATGTTATTTTGGTTGATGTAAATGATCTTCCTTTAGGGCTAATCCCAAAGATGGAAGCTCATAAGAAAGGATTGTTGCATAGAGCATTCTCAATTTTTATTATAAATAAAAAAAGCGAATTAATGCTTCAACAACGTGCTCTAGATAAATACCATTCTCCTGGTTTATGGACTAATACTTGTTGCAGTCATCCCATGAAAGATGAATCTATTATTTCTGCTGGACATAGAAGGCTTAAAGAAGAAATGGGTTTTAAGACTGATCTCACTAAGACTTTTCATTTTATTTATAAAACTCCTTTTGAAAATGGCCTAATAGAGCATGAGCTTGATCATGTTTTATTAGGTAATTATGAGAAAGATCCAATTATAAATAAAAATGAAGTTGCAGACTGGAAATGGATGTCATTAGAAAAAGTTAAAATTGATATTGGATTAAATCCCTCTTTTTATACTGTTTGGTTTAAAATTATTTTCGATCAATTCTCAAAAAAATTAAATTTTTCTCATGAAAGTGACAGTTAGTAGAAAAGCACATTTTAATGCTGCTCATAGACTTTATAGAAAGGATTGGACAGATGAAAAAAATAGAATTATTTTCGGCAAATGTTCTAATCCAAACTATCATGGCCATAACTATGAGTTAATAGTCAGTGTAAAGGGAGAAATAAATTCTGATACTGGATATGTAATTGATATAAATGTTTTAAAAAATATAATCAAGGTTTATGTGGAAAATGAATTTGATCATAAGAATCTAAATATAGATGTTCCTGAATTTCATGATACTATACCAACAGCTGAAAACATAGTAGTTGTCATTTATGATAAAATAAAAAAACATTTAGATAAAGAGTTAGATTTAGAAATAATTTTATTTGAAACTCCTAGAAATTTTGTTAAATATTCGGGAACTTAATTCATCTCTTAATAATCAAATGAAATTATTATATCCACTAGAATTTATCCCTCAACCTAAAAAAAGAATTTGGGGAGGTAATAAGTTGAGAAAAATTTATAATAAACCTTTTAATGGTGATCAAATAGGAGAGAGTTGGGAAGTGTCTACTATTCCTAATTCAATATCTAAAGTTGCATATGGTACTTTAAAAGGGTTATCATTAGATAAATTAATTTTAGAGTATAAATATAGATTAGTCGGAAAGTCTGTTTATGAAAAATATAACAATAAATTTCCTATTTTAATAAAATTTATTGACGCTAAAGAGGATTTATCTGTTCAGTTACATCCAAATGATGATATTGCTAAAACACGTCACTCCTCGTTTGGAAAGACCGAAATGTGGTATATAATGGATTCTAATCCTGAGTCTAAACTTATTTTAGGATTTAAGGAGGAGGTGACAAAGAAGATATATCTTAATCATCTTAAAAATAATACCCTTAACGAAATTTTAAATTATGAGAGCATCTCCCCTGGAGATGCACTTTTAATTAATCCAGGAAAAGTTCACGCTATTGGAGGTGGAATTCTTTTAGCTGAGATTCAGCAATCTTCAGATATTACGTATAGGATTTACGATTATCAGCGCAAAGATCAAAATGGTCAATATAGAGAACTTCATACTGATTTAGCTGAAGACATAATTGATTTTAAAAATAGAAATAATTTTCGATTAAAATATAATTTTAAAGAAAACAATATTGACTATTTGGTGAATTCAAAACACTTTAAAACTAAAATTCATAATATTAATAAGCGTTTAATTTTGAGTTTTCAAAAAGTAGACTCTTTTGTTGTATTAATTTGTGTTAAAGGCAACTTCAATTTTTTTCAAAGTAACTATAATGGTAGTGTTAATTTAGGATCATGTTTAATGATACCTGCTGAGTTGGATAATATTATTTTAGAAGGTGAGAATGTTATTGTTCTACAAGTGCATATGTAGACAATTAATATTGTAAATTTGAATTTAATTAAATGATAATAATTTTATGCCTAGTATAAAGAATTTAAAAAAAGACATTAACGATGTCATTGGTGGGTTAATTGAGGAAATATATGTTTATGAGCTTTTAAACCCTAATCTTGATTTGAAAAAAACAGAAAAATTAATTGAGGACTCTATTACTTTATTTGATGAGCTAATAAATAAAATCCACAACCCAGATAAGACTAATTTGAAAAGTCATTATAAAGAAATTCAAAAAGATCTTTTCAATAAAGTTGAAACTATTAATGGTAAATTAATAAAAATTAATTAGTTTATTCGTTTTGTTTAATTTCATCTAGATATTCTCCAAAAAGTTTTCCGTATTTAGAGTTTTTAATATTCATTGTTAGTTTGGAATAAACACTATCTAATAATATAGGATTAGCGTCAGGTATTTCATAGAGTGAAATATATGGAGCAATTTCTTTATCAGAATGCATTGAGGCAAAATTTA
>Ga0209709_10001870_pt1 | contig 18948 bp, 15 predicted proteins | sample ArcticOcean_MG_C_2_FD_187435 | JGI IMG/M metagenome (GOLD analysis project Ga0209709, IMG submission 187435) | Marine microbial communities from western Arctic Ocean - ArcticOcean_MG_CB4_136 (SPAdes) (version 2) | ecosystem: Environmental > Aquatic > Marine > Oceanic | place: Arctic Ocean... | reverse complement strand
AAGAATCTTTGATGGTCACCATAAACAGTTCTCATCATTCCAGGCCACGGTCTTTGCATTACCAAATTGCCTTCAACATTATTTCCTTCTAGAACATTTCCTTCATTATCCAGTAACTCAGGAACTATTCCAAAGAAGGGAAGTGTAGCAGATCCCGGTTTCGTCGGAGTAACTGCCGGCAATGGTGCGATCATTATACCACCAGTTTCAGTTTGCCACCATGTATCTACTATGGGGCACCTTTCTTTTCCTATAATTTTATGATACCATAACCATTCAGGTTCTTTAATTGGTTCACCGACGGTTCCCAGTATTTTTAAACTTTCTAAATTATACTTATTTGGCCATTTGTCACCTTCTTTCATTAGTGCTCTTAATGCAGTTGGTGCAGTGTAAAATTTATCAACTTTGTGTTTTTCTATAATTTCCCAAAATCTTCCATAGTCAGGATAATTTGGTACTCCTTCGAACATCATTGTTGTTGCTCGATTTGCCATAGGTCCATAGATTATGTATGAATGTCCAGTAATCCATCCAATATCAGCAGTACACCAGTAAACCTCATCAGGATGATAGTCAAAAATATAATGATGAGTTGTAGCCGTATAAACCATGTAACCTCCAGTAGTATGCATTACTCCTTTTGGTTTACCAGTGGATCCGCTTGTGTACAGAATAAATAGAGGATCTTCAGCATCCATTTCCTCAGGAACACAAATTTTGTCAGCTGAATTTATTGCATCATGCCACCAAACATCTCTTTCCTTGTCCATTTCAATCGGACTTCCCGTTCTTTTAACAACAAGAACTTTTTCAATAGAGGGAGTTTTCTTGGTTGCGATATCACCATTTTTTTTCATAGGGATGTCATTCTTAGTCCCTCTGACTCCCGTATCTTGTGTAATCAATACCTTACACTTTGAATCATTAATTCTAGCTTCTAAACTATCTGGTGCAAAGGCTCCGAAAACAACTGAATGAACGGCACCAATTCGAGCACATGCTAAAACTGAAATGGCTAATTCAGGAATCATTTGCATGTAAATACAGACACGATCGCCTTTCTTTACACCCAGATTTTTGAGTGCATTAGCTGCTAATTGAACTTCTTCTAATAAATCATCATAAGTATAAGTCTTAGTTTCACTTGGATCATTACCTTCCCATATTAGTGCAGCTTTCTTTCCATATCCCTTCTCTACATGTCTGTCAATGCAATTATAACTAGCATTTAGTTTTGCACCTTCAAACCACTTTATTTCAGCTTTATTGAAATTCCATTCCCATACTTTATTCCATTTCTTGAACCAGGATATTCTATCTGCTTGTTCAGACCAAAACTCTTCAGGATTATCAATTGAGTGCTTGTAAATTTCATTGTACTCCTCAATACTACTTATGTGAGCATTGAGTTTCATAGTCTGATTTGGTTCGAATTTTTGCATACTACTAATATTACAAATTGGCTAATCAACTAAAAGCTTTCTGAAATTAAGGTGAGTTTGTATGTAAAATAAAATAGCCTTTATAATTAATAGAATTTTGGTATATGTTAGGTCCCATAGAATGCGTTTTGGAAAAGCATAACTCACAAAATACCCAATCCTTAGCCCTCTGTGAAGATATGTCTTAAGTGTGGTTCTGAAACGCCGTTAACAGATCAGCTTTGCGACAGCTGTTTTCGCCAATTTTTTGAGCTTTCAAATATTCCACCGGCAGTAAATATGGTGTGTTGTAAGGCCTGTCATTCTTTAAAAATTCCCGGTACTTGGCTAGAGTTTAGTGACTTGGAATCTTCGGTTTCACATTTTGTTAAAGAATCGGTAGATTGGAATTCAGAAATAGGTCTAACTTCTTCAAATCTAGTTCTTAATCAGTTAGATCCTCAAAAGTTTAGAGTAAATATTGACTGTGAAGGGAAATATCAAAATCTTTTATTGAATGCAAAGTTAAAGACGGAAGTTCAGATAAAATTCCAAGTATGTCAAATTTGTTCTAGATTAGCAGGGGGATATTATGAGGCAATTTTACAAATCCGAACCAAACGAAAAAAGATTTTGAATATAGCAGTAGAAATAATATATGACGAAATTGAATCTGGACCTTCTGAATTTTTTACAACCGAATCAGGCCCAGTTAGAGGCGGTTATGATTTTCAATTGTCTTCCACCGATAAAGCTCGGAGTATTTCTCGTGATTTAATGGTTAAATTAGGTGGGCATGTTACTGAAACAAATACATTAGTGGGTCGTAAAGATGGTCGCGATTTATTAAGGCACACTTTTGGAATACGTTTACCAAGTATTGGGGTGGGAGATTACCTATTTTTAGACGATAAAATATGGGAAGTTTTACGTATTGATAGACGTCGAACAAAATTAGTAATGCTTTCAAGTCCTTTCCGTCAAAAGATGGTTGAAGTGGATACTTTGAGAAATATTCCTTTACTCGATTCTCCCCTGGAAGTTCAGATTATAAGTCATAGAGAATCCGAATATCTCCTTTTAGATCCATTTACTTTGCAGACTGTCGAAGCAATATCGCCTAAAGAGTGGAAAGTAGGTAATGTTTTAGCTCTTAGATATGGAACTGAGACTTACTTTATTTGGGATTAAATTTCAAAATCTTCTAAAGTAGCTTGACCGCGTTGTCTTTCACCATCAATAGGCAATGGGTAATTTTCAGTAATACATCCTAGACAAAGATCTTTTTCTTCTTTTCCGATACTGTTTACTAAACCAGGTATAGATACATATGCTATAGAATCAGCTCCAATTTCTTTTCTTATTTCTTCTATAGTTCTATTTGGAGCAATAAATTCATCTCTATTTGGCATATCGATTCCTAAGAAACAAGGCGAAATTATAGGTGGGCATCCTATTCTAAGATGAACTTCAGTAGCTCCTGCTTCTCTTACTCTTTGTACGATTCTTTTGGAAGTGTTTCCCCTAACAATTGAATCATCTACCAATACTACTCTTTTCCCTTCAACGAGTTCTTTTACTGGGTTTAACTTTTCACTAATCATTGCCTTTCTTTGCTCGTTGCCAGGTTGTATAAATGACCGGTGCACATATCGATTTTTGATTAGTCCTTCTCTATAACGGATATTAGATGCTTCAGAAAACCCAAGAGCACAAGCAATGCCCGAATCTGGCACAGGTACAATAATGTCGGCATCTAAAGGCGCTTCTTCCCAAAGTTTATGTCCAATACGCTGTCTCACCGAATAGGTCAGAATTCCATCAATTTTTGCATCAGGTCTTGCAAAATAAACATATTCGAACATACAAAATGCTTTATGTTCAGATTTAGTAATTGAATGTGATTTTATTCCGTTAGAATCTATACTAATTATTTCACCAGGTTCAACGTCCCGAATGACATTTCCCCCCATAATTTCAATGGCAGAACTTTCAGAAGCTACAACGAATCCATCTTCTATTTGTCCGACACATAACGGTTTTATTCCTAGTGGATCGCGAAATGCTAAAACTTTATCATTGTGTAATAAAACAATTGAATAGCTACCAACAAGATCCTCCATAGTTAATTGAATTGATTTTGTAATACTATAATTTTTAGATAATTGATTAGCAATCATACGGACTATTATCTCAGAATCGGTATCCGACATGAAGGCCCAGCCTGCATTTTCTTTTTCATGTCTAAGCTTATCTTGATTTGCAATATTTCCATTATGCCCGATACTCATTTCACCGGAGACTGTCGAAACAGTCATTGGTTGAGCATTTTTCATTGAAGAACCACCCGTCGTAGAATATCTTACATGTCCTATTCCAACAGTTCCGTTTTCAAATTCAGGGCCGAATTTATTCAATACCTCACTAACAAGCCCCATTCCTTTTTGAGTAATGTGCTCGCCATCTGAAAGTGTAATTCCAGCTGACTCTTGACCTCTATGTTGTAAAGCTCTTAATCCTACTTGCAGTAAATGGAGTACGGGGGATTTATTTACAATGCCTAAAACTCCACATGCCTCCTTAAGTGGCATCAGTGTGTTTTAGCCCACTTATAAGTACGGTTTTTTGCAGTCTCACCAAAACCACAAGATGCACATCGTTTCTTACGCATGTGATATGCATGTCGTCCGCATTTTCTACAAATAAGATGTGTTTGCTTCTGACGCTTACCTTGTGCTGCAGTTCCTTTACTCATTTTTTAACCGTGATTTCCCGAAAGCGATAACTCGGACCGTATCGGGGAGTTGTCGCACTTAGAAGGGTTATAAAATAACTTGTTTTAACCCAAACCGATTGCTTTGTAATCAAAACCCGTTTCCTCCATCCTATTTTGATTGAATCCTCTTCTTCCGTCAATTACTACATTTCCGCTCATTTCTTCCTTAATAGTTTCGTAATTTAGTTCAGTATATTCTTTCCATTCAGTCATTAAAATAATACAATCAGCTTCTTTGATTGCAGCTATTGCAGTTTCAGCCATTTCAATATCTACAAGTTCCTTAAAATTCGTCATTCCTTTTGGATCATGTCCAATAACTAACGCACCTTTTTTAATTAATTCGTTTATTACAACTTCACTTCTTGTTTCTCTTACGTCATCAGTATCAGGTTTGAAAGCTAATCCTAGAACCGTTATTCTCTTTCCTTTAATCACACCTAATCTTTCTTCAGCCATTCTTACTACATTGAGAGGCTGAATCTCATTAACTTCTAAAGTTGCATTGAGTATCTTAGATTCAACTTTATTATTTTTTGCTGCTGCAGCTAGGGCTTTCACATCTTTAGGAAAACAGGATCCTCCAAAACCAGCTCCAGCTCGTAAAAACAAAGGAGAAATTCGACTATCAGAGCCCATTCCTTCAGCCACTTCTTCAAAATCAATACCCCATTTATTTGATAAATTGGCCATTTCATTAACAAAAGAAATTTTTGTAGCTAAAAAAGAGTTTGAAGCATATTTGATAAATTCAGCAGTTCTAGGCATGCATTTTTGTTTAGGACAATTATGTACTTCATATAATTTTTTCATTTGTTTCAGTGATAATTCATCAGAAGCCCCCATCACAATTCTATCTGGTTTTTGGGCATCTCTTACTGCGGTTCCTTCTCTTAAAAATTCAGGGTTCATTCCAACGCCCAATTGTTCTCTTTTCCATCCACTTTTCTTCAAAATTGTGGGAAGAACAATTTCTTCGGTCGTTAATGGAACGACTGTTGATTTTACGATAATAGTATGTTCAGCTTCTTCTTTGGCTCTTAAGGCTCTCCCAATAGATGCAGATGCTGATTTTATGTAAGTTAAATCAATACTACCATCTTTATTTGAAGGAGTACCTACACAAATAAAAGTTAAGTCACTTTCTCTAATACAATTTTCAATATCTATTGATCCTCGTAGGTTTTTACTTTTTAATCCGGATTTGATTAAATCATCTAATCCTGGTTCAAAAATAGGCGAGATTCCATTATTCAAATCCGTAATTTTATTTTCAATAAGATCTAGACAGACAACTTTGTTTCCAGAGTCAGCTAGGGTGGCACCTGTAACTAGCCCCACATATCCAGTCCCCATCACAGTAATGTTCATTGTTTACGCCTTAGGGGAGTTACATAAAAGACCCTCCTATAGAAGTTTCGTGGTTACTAAATTAGACCTTAAAAAACGAAGACCAATTAACAAACGTGAAGCTAAATTATTTAATGATAAATTAAAGGCAGCACACGATATTTCGTTTTCTTTCGAGGCTGGTAAATTTGAAAAAGCGAACTCAAATGATTTTGATGTAATAATTCAAAATGGTTATATCATTGCATTTTTAATAGATGATATGCTTCATTTTACGGTCAGAGGTTTACTATCTAACCTGCCTAATAGTGGCTGGGTACAGGTAGATATGGGTGCAGTCCGCTATGTTTGTAATGGAGCTAATATAATGTCAGCAGGCATAAATGATGTTAGTTCAGAAGTAATTAAAGGTCAATATGTTTGGATACGTGATGAAACGCATCATAAGCCATTAGCGGTTGGTAAGGCTCTTTTAGATGGTAAAGAGATGTTAGCTTCTAAACAGGGTAAAGCCATAGAAGCACTTCATTATATAGGCGACAAAGTTTGGGAATATGGCGAAAAAGACTAAAGTTTAATATTTTAGCTACAAGAAGGAGTTATAAGACATGAGAAAAATTTCACTATTTTTTATATTTGGGCTGTTGACATTTTTCGTAGTCCTAGGTGGTACGGCAACTGGTGAAACCTTTGCTTCTGTTGATTTGTATATCTCAGGTCAACCTAATGGTCAACTAAGAATAGAAGAGCCTTCTGGTTCTAGTACTGAAACTATAGTTATTGCAGATGGCGAATCTGGTCAAGGTACCTTTCAAGAAGTAGGTCGTTGGACTACCGTTTCTTTATTGTCTGAGTCTAATATTTCAGGTGAATGGTCTGGTAAAGCATGGGTTTCATCTAATCGTGATGCTACAGTTACATTCAGGTATACTTTGATACAAAATGACAATAGTCTTGATGAATTTGAATTTTCAGGTGATGTAAATAGTGGCGAAACGACCCAATTAACTGGTTCTAGTGATTTTTCATTACAAGGATTAGATGAATCTTCCATTACTCTTCTCGTAGAAAGTAGTTGGACGGCCCAACCCGGTTCTGCCCCCCCTCCTCCAACAGAAGGCAATACTACTATTACATTTGATTATGGGACCGATTCTTCAGATACTAAAGTTACAATACGAATCAGTCATTTGCAACTGTCTAGTGGTTCACCTCCTTCTTTACTCACAGGTCAAAGTGAATTCTATATTTATGTTGAAGTATCAGATGTATTTGGCGTAGATGATGTGATATCTTTGAGTACAAGTGATTATAGTATGCAGATGGGTCCTAATGGTGAGTCTCAATGGAGTTCTAGTGTTGATAAGGTCTCCGATAAAGGAGATTATGTGGAAGTTAGATTTCTTTGGTCTTTTGAAGGCCATACTTTACCAGCTGGAGAAAATACATATAATATTGAAGTTGATGCTACAGATATCCTTAGTGACTTGTCTTGGTCCAAGAATCTTCAAACAACGATCTACATTGAGCCTGAGCCAAATGCAGAGATTGATGCAGTTACAAGTACTTCTAAGATTGTGGAATTTGGAAAGACTGCACTTTATACCTTATCTGTAAAAAATAGTGGTTCTGGGGGGGATGAATTTATTGTAACTTATGATAATAATGATAATTGGGACATTTCAATAGATATTTCAGATTTAACCTTAGATGCAGGAGATAGTCAGAATATTAAGATAAGTATTATGCCTTCAGATTCAGCTTCAGATGGAGATGAATCTCGAACTATTATTACGGTTACAGCAGCATCCGATTCTGGAGTTTATGCATCAGTTACATTGATTACTACCGCCAAAGAGCCAGAACCTGATTTTGATTTTTCGATAAGTATTAACGAGCAAGATAATGATAATTATGATTACAGTAGTGATAGTTTTATAATTAAAGACAGAGAGCCTATAGTAATTACTTTTTCAGTAACTAATTTAGGCAATGAACAAAACAATTTCAATTTAAAATTTAATTCAGTTGATAACGCTTTTAGTAGTAATTTTGATAGAAGTTCGTTATCCTCTGTATCTCCTAATCAGAATGAAATAATAATTTTGACATTAACACCTCGTAATGATTATTATGGCACTAATACTTTTGTTGAAATTGAAGTTACTTCGGCTGGAGATTCTAAAACAAAAATGGAAACCATTGAAATCTTTCTGGAACAAAGTGGTAATATTTTGGGTTCTTCCAATCTAAAATTAGAAACGTCATTGGGTAACTCTTTAACTCATAGTTTTAAAATATCTAATTTAGATGTGGATGAAGCTAATCGGATATATTTTGGTGTATCTGGAGTTCTTTCTAACGATAAATTAGCTGAAACATGGGTCAGTTTTAAAGACAAAAATGGTAATGGCATAACTTATGGTTCATTTCTGACTTTATTGCCTTCACAATTAGCAGATATAACTATCATAATTTCCATACCTTCGAGTGCGGATACTGGTTCATATGAGATTAATATTTGGATGGAGAATGAGCAAAAAATAAGAATATCGGAACAATATAATTTTAAGATAGTAGCAATTCCTGCTGAAGTGTCTACTGAATCAAATTTATTTATTTATGGTGCACTTACTATTGCACTGGTTGGAGTTTTAATTTATGGATATCGTAATTTCAATAATTATGATGATGACGATTATGAGGATTATGATGAATTAGAAGATCTCCCCGAGTTTATTGATGAATTCTCTTCACTGGATGATGCTCTAGTTTCAGAACCAGTACCTCAAGCTTTAGTTCCAGAACCAGTACCTCAAGCTGTAATTCCAGAACCAGTACCTCAAGCTGTAATTCCCGAACCTGTACCTCAAGCAGTAGTTCCTGATATGATTCCAGTTATGTCTCCTGAGGCTGTAGTTCAACCAGTCCAGTCCGAACTTTCAGCTAAACCAAAGAAGAAATGGTTTGGCTTATTTGGAAGGTCAGATCCCGATATTCAACCCGTGGCGGTAGCTCAACCTATGGTGGCGGAGGCAGTTGTAGCTCAACCTATGGTGGCAGAGGCGGTCGTGGCTCAACCTATGGTGGCGGAGGCGGTCGTGGCTCAACCTATGGTGGCGGAGGCGGTTGTAGCTCAACCCATGGTGGCAGAGGCAGTTGTAGCTCAACCTATGGTGGCAGAGGCTGTTGTGGCTCAACCTATGGTGGCGGAGGCAGTTGTAGCTCAACCCATGGTGGCAGAGGCGGTTGTAGCTCAACCTATGGTGGCAGAGGTAGTTGTGGCTCAACCTATGGTGGCAGAGGCAGTTGTAGTAGCTCAACCTGTAGTTGCTCAGGCCGTTGTATTATCTTCAGAAGAAGAGCCTTGAGATTAGTTTTATATATGTCTATTGAACTGTAGGTTTACAACTATAGGTTGTATAGTGGGATATCATGAATAGAAAGCGAGATAATAGTGACGGCGATTGGTTTGGAGATAATGATTGGAATATAGAGGATATATTTGGAAATCTTGATAGCGAATTTCGTAAGATGCGTAAGCAAATGGATAATTTAATGAGAGATGCCGTTGAAGGTAATGTTTCAGATAATTCCACAAAAAGTCCGTTTGTTTTTGGATTTTCAGTAACTACTGGCCCTGATGGAATTCCTAAGTTTGAAGATTTTAGTAATAATCGTATCGGACCTTTATCGTCTTCGAAAAATGAATCTAAAGAAGCTGCGGTAGATACTAACCGTGAACCTCTTACTGAGGTCAATGAAACTGATTCAGACATTGCAATAACTGTAGAGTTACCAGGCGTTGCTAAAGAAGATATAGACATAAATGTAACTGAAAATAAAGTAGAAGTTAAGGTCGGAACTGAATCTAGAAATTATTTCAAAAGAATAGATCTTTCACATGAAGTTCAAAGTAAGTCATCTAAGGCAACATATACTAATGGAATTTTAGATTTAGTGTTGAAAAAGAAAATATCTGAAAAAGCTAAAGGCACCAAAGTTAAAGTAAATTAAATAAAGGATTATGCTAGTTTTCCGAGGTCAATATCGGTAATTATATCTGCAACTGACGGAGGCACATCCATTTTCCAGTCATCACCTTTCAATATCGCCTGACGGATGGAGGATCCCTTCCAAATCTCGCGGTTGACCATATCTGGAACTGTGACATTGTGGCCAGCTTCTGTAAATAATCTATTAACTAGAGAATTACCACTATAAACAATATCAAATGAAGGCACTAGATTCTTTAGATGTGATACATAAAGATCATAGTTGTTAATATCTGGAATTTCGTAAATTTCATAATTACAATCTAAAGATTCTAAGGCCGCTTCTATCATTTTTTTTCTCTCAATTTTTGTAAAAGGGTTTTCTTTACTTCTTTCTTTCTGTGAAGAGCCAATACAGATTAAAGGTTTTAATTTATCGCTAATTATTTTTTTTATTAATGCTAAATGACCCAAATGAAAAGGTTGGAATCTTCCTAAAATTAATCCTTTTTTCATTTAGATTCTATGACTTCTTGATTAGCCATCCATTTCCGTAATACTTTAGGTATAACAACACTTCCATCTTCTCTCTGATTATTCTCAACAATTGAAGCTAGTGCTCTTGTTGTGGCTATAGCTGTAGAGTTTAATGTATGTGGAAAATTATTGCCGTCCGATGTTCTGTATCTCATATTTAGTCTTACACTTTGGTAGGACTTACAATTGCTAGCACTCACTATTTCTTTCCATTGTTGTGATGCTGGCATCCAAGTTTCCAAATCATATTTTCGTGCAGCTACAGTACCTATGTCTCCGGTACAAATATCTACTACTCTAAATGGAATTTTCAAGCCTTCAAATATTTCAATTGCATTTTCAAGTATTTCTTTATGTAATTTTCCAGAATCTTCAGGTTTACAAATAATCACTTGCTCAACTTTTGCAAATTGATGAACTCTCCATATTCCTCTATCACTCAAGCCATGGGCCCCAACTTCCTTTCTAAAATTAGTTGAAAAACCAGCAAAACGTAATGGCTCTTCTTTAAGATCTAAGATTTCATCTTTAAATCTTGCAGTTATAGGATGTTCTGAAGTAGCAATAAGATAAAAATCTTGTTCTTCAATTTTATACATAACTTCTTCAAAATCATTTAAATCTACTACGCCTTCATATGCTTCACGATTCATAAAAAAAGGAGGTATTGTGAGAGAGTATCCTTTCTGATATAGTATGTCAATTGCATAATTGACTAAGGCCATTTCTAATCTTGCTAAATCACCCGTCAGAAAGTAAAATCTTCTACCAGCTACTTTGGCAGCACGTTTAAGATCGGCACCACCTATAAGCTCAATTATTTCTTGATGTGATTTAACTTGTGTGGTGTTTATTTTAGGTCCGTGTACTGCGATTTCTTTATTATCATGCTCATCATTGCCTACAGGGACATTTGTTTCTAAAATATTTGGGACTCTCATTCGGTAATTGTCTCTTTCAATTAATGTTTTCTTTGCCAGTTCTTCATTATCATTAATTTTTTCTTTTATTCCTGCCATTTCCGCAAGTAGAATAGAGATATCTTTTCCATTTTTTTTAAATTCCCCTATTTTTTTAGAAATACTATTTCTTTTTGCTCTAATTTGATTTCCTTCTTCAATTAATTCACGCCATCTATTATCTTGCTCAATTACATTTTTAACTAATTCATCAGAAAGTTTTCTTCTTTTAAGATCGTCTAATATTTCTTCCGAATTTTCCCGGAAGTTTTTCATTTCAAGCATTACTTTTCAGAGAACAGAGGTCTTTATGACCTTGCTCTATTGGAAATCATGCTACTTTTACGCGGAGCTGCCGAAGTAGTCACACCTCCAGTGACCTCGAATCCACTTTCAGGTAAAGCAATGGGAGAGGTGGAAAGACATCCTAATACAGACATATTAATCGAGAATGATAAGATAATTGCAGTTGGTAAGAATTTAGACTCTTTAGCTTCAAAAGTGATAGATGTAAGTGGTAAAGTAATTGTCCCAGGTTTTGTTGATCCTCATACCCATTTAGTTTGGTCTGGATCACGTGAGCATGAACTTGAATGGAAATTGAAAGGACGTTCTTATCAAGAAATATTAGCCGATGGCGGAGGAATACTGCGAACAGTAAAAGAAACACGTAATTCAGATATTGCAGATTTACAGGCCGAATCTCTTTTACGTTTTAAAAACGCCATTAAACACGGCAGTACTACAATTGAAATTAAATCGGGTTATGGTCTTGAAAAGGATACTGAAATTAAGCAATTAAAAGTGGCTAATTGGTTAGGGAGTTTAGATCTTGCAGAAACAGTTGTTACATTTATGGGCGCACATGCATTGCCAGAGGACACTGATCGTTTTTCATACATTAACAAGATTATACAAATGCTTCCCGAAGTTAAGCAATATTCCGATTTTTGTGATGTTTTTTGCGAGGAAGGGGCTTTTACAGAGAGTGAAGCACGTACCATCTTAGAAGCTGCTAAAGAGCATGGTTTTAGTTTAAAAATACATGCAGATGAATTTGGAGACACCGGGGGCGGTAAACTTGCTGCAGACCTTGGTGTAGTTAGTGCCGATCATCTTGCAGGTTCAACTTTAGAAACTATTAAAAAATTACAGAAAGCTGGAGTAATTGGAGTTCTTTTACCTGGCACTCCTTTCGCAATACTTTCAGATCATTTCTCTCCAGCACGAAAGATGATTGCTAATAATTTACCGATAGCATTAGCTACTGATTGTAATCCAAATTGTTATACTGAATCGATGCAATTCATTCAGCAATTGGCAGTCTTTAGAATGAAAATGACGCCTGCCGAGGCTTTGGTTGCCTCAACAATCAATGCAGCATTGGCCATTGGAAAAACAGATAGAGGATGTATTGCAGAGGGTTGGCGTGCAGATCTATTGGTATGTGATATACCCGATTATCGTCATCTTACCTATCATTTTGGTATTAATCATGTCGAGACTGTAATTATTGGTGGTAAAGTTATAGATGCCTGAACCTATCAAACAGGTCGTAAATGAGTTATGGAATAGCACACTATACTCATTATCCTTGCCAGAGAGATATCTCAGAGGTTTAACTGCCCTTTTAGGTGGTATGTTGCATGAAACAACAGAGCTATTAATTCCTGATTTTGTTAAAGATACCACAACTTACAATATATTTGTAAGTAACTTACTTCGCTTTGCAGTTGAGAATGTTGGTGAGGTAGAAGGAGTCTATGATGATAATGGGCTTGATGGTGATTATGCAAGCCGAAAACTGCTTGGTAATGCAATTGAAGGTATAGGAATTGCAACAATACATGTATCACCATTGTGGATATTTGCTTTTTTCGCAGATTCGGTAAAAGGCGGTCAAATATATCTTAAAAGACTTCGGGCTGAATTAATTGAGAAGGGATATATTGATTCTGAGGATGAATCAGATTCTATTCAAGATTTACTTGAAGGTATAGGTCGTACAACTACCAGTTTTGCCCAAAATATAGATACACCACCCCTGTCTAAAGATGAAATTATAGGTAATCTTAAAGAAATACAAGAGTCCATAGGTGGTTTATTTTCTAAAACAGGAAAGGTTGCAGTAGAAATTAAGGATGAGGTTTCAAATTTGATGCAAGATTTTCTAGATACAGCTTCTGAAGAAGACCAAAGTTTGATGGAATTAAGCGGTATTATGACATTACAAGTAACAAACAGAGCTAAGAAAGCTACAGCGGTAGCAATCACCGCCCCTCAAGTTGCGGGCAAGATTCTTTATGAAAATATTTTAGGATATTACAGTGACACATTATCTGATATTCATAAAAGAGGTTATGCAGTTGTTGCAAGTGATACTATCGAGCCTTATGGTAGTGCAATAATTAAGCAATTTAGTTCTGAAAAAGAAACTTGGACTGAAAAGATTTTCCGAGGTTCAGCACAGGGCTTAAGACGTATTTTCGGCATGCAAACCTCCAAATAGTAGTACTGAAGAGAGGTGAAGCTAGACTTGGCCGGGGAGCTAGACGTACCCTGTAACCCTCAACCGCCTTTAGGGGGGGCGACAGCTGGTGACGGCGCATCCAGTGGGCTGTCTAATCCGCATTTCAACTGAGATATCCTGTCCCTCGGGGTCGCAGGTGATTAATGAGATTTACCGGAGGGTGGATTTCGAATCTTCATCATGGAAACCGGGTCAGGCCCGGAAGGGAGCAGCCTCACCGTGGACTTCCGACGCTCGAGTGGGTCGCGGGGTTGAGAAGAAATGTGGTGTCTGACATCTTACTAGGACGACAACATCAGTGGTCTGGCACTACTACGAGATAGATCTCAACCATTTTTTCCCAGGTTTCCATTCAGTAAACATTGTTAATAACATTCCAAGTATGGTTAATACTGCTCCAATCCATACTAATATTATTCCTGGAATTTCTCTTACGGTTATTGTGGCCGTACTCTCACTATCGGAGCCCCCAGGTATTGCGCTGTTGAGAGTTATGTATATATCACGATGTAAATCGTGTTGAAGATATATTTGGGTAGTCTCTTCATTTGTTTCACTTTGAATAGCCTTAGAAATAATATCTTCAATTACTATTTTATTGCTATTTTTTTCAATTAGCCTTATTGAGGCTATGAGCTTAATTTCATCTTGATCTGGTTCCATAGATATTTCATCTAATTCTAAAATGAAATTTCCAGTCAGGGCCCTTTCACCTTCACTCAGAGTAACGCTGGTTTCAGTTCCTAGACCATATGAAAAGCAATATCCTACTAAAATAAGCATAATTCCTAGATGTGCGGTATACGGTCCCCAGGCTCTTAGCATAGGTAATAATTTTTTTGTCCGATATCGCCACATATATCTAAAAATTGAAAAACTACAAATAAATGCCCAAGGAATCATAGCTCCTACCATCCAACTCCTTCCTTCAGAAGCTATAGAGTAGATTAGGCTGAATAAAATCCCAAAGCCCACAATGATTAAAATTTTCCGTAATTCAATAAAAGGCCTTAGCGTATGTATTGTAAAAATTGCAGCTAGAATAACAACAAATGGCGCTAATCTTACTTCAAAAACTTCAGGTTCTAGGTATCCGTTAGCTCTGACAAATAATAAGACTAAGGTTACAGTAAGAATTAGCAATTGAGTATATATTGCTGCAAAAAAGGTATTGTCTTCACTAAATAAATCCGTATTAGTTTTATACTCTATTTTTTCATCTTCGCTGGACCTATAATTTAGCCATATTAATCCCAAAGTTAGAATAAAACTTAAAATCATTAATATAAAAAAACCTTTTACTGAAACGTCATTTTCTAGTACATAACTTAAACGCCCCCAAGCTCCTCCATTATCTTCAACAATAAACGAGTGAACTGAAGACCAAATTCCACCTCTAGTAACAAATGATTCTAGTAATACCAATACAAAACTTAACATTGCCAGTAAAGGCCCTAAAATTTTATAATTATTTTTACGACGCGACATTACTGAAGTATGTAGTAAACTGGTCATAGCAAACCATGGCAATAATCCTGCAGTTTCTACAGGATCCCAAGCCCAGTATCCGCCCCAGCCCAGAGTTACATATGCCCAATATCCTCCAAGAACTAGAGCTAAACTCATCCCAATCCAAGAGGCTCTCCCCCATCTTTTGATGGTTTGATTCCAATTCTTATTTTTGGTTATTAGATATGACATTCCAGATGCATAGAGTAGGGAAATCATTCCATATGATAAAAATACAATAGGTGGATGAATTATCATGTACGGTGACAGTAATAGTGGATTCAGCCCTTTTCCAGTATCGGGTATTATTTCATTTCTTTCAAATGGATTAATATATAATTGAATAATTGTTAATGCCAATAGAATAATACAAGCTATTAGAGAGGTTATTTCTCTTTGGGAATCCTTTGTTTTACAAAAATTTCTTTCGCTAACGATTGAGGCTATAGTGGCCCAACTCCAGATTAGAAGGGTTCCGTCTCTTCCTGCCCAAACTCCAGCCAATTTATACCCTATAGATAGATCATCTGAGGAATAATTAGAGACATAAGCAAATCTAAGATCAGTTGTTAGAAAATAGTAGATGAGTATAACCAATGAGATGGTATGTATGCCTAAGACTGAATATAGTAATGAATTAAAGTTTCGTTCACTAAGTTCATTCTTATTACGGATATTATTATATCCAAAATAAAGTGCTGAAGAAATTAGTAAGGGATTTAGATAAATTAGTATTTCATCAAAATTCATCTTCGACCATTATGTGCTATAATTGCAATTGTTGCAACAAGTGATATGAGGTTTAGTGAGGGAAGTGCGGATTCTTTTTCAGATGCTTCAGATATAATTTCAACCTTAAAATAGTGGGAATCTCCCATATCCTTGACCTCCAAGCCTTCATAGTAAGTATAAGCTGCAGGAATCTTTTCAGTATCATTGTTGGTTTTTTCAATTTCATATTTGTAGCCAGGATAATCGTTATTTTTCACAATATAGGTGAATTCAAATCTCCCATTTTCAGTGTCATTACGATCCTTACTTTCTGGTTTATAACAAGTATATGGTTCTTCAAGTGTGCAAACATAGAATGTGATACTTTTCACGTTTTCATCAGTATCTATAATGGCCATAAAGCTTTCTCCAGCAGTTACTTCATTCGGTGAATGAGACATTTCAGAAACTGCAGATGGTAACAGAAAGATAATTGCAAAAATAAGTAGTTTTTTCATATTTAACCTAATTTTAAATGATATCAAGGAGTTTATTAACTTTCTTCATCGATATTTTTCCATCGTATCCAACTTATTGAAAGGCTAGCTACTGCGAATAGAACTATGATCGGGTACAGGGCATCCATCCAGACACCAACAAAGCCGATACCTCCTAAAGTTACTGCAGCAGCACAAACGGTACATATGATTCCAAATATTAGGAATGGTCTATAATCATGTTCTAAATCCATCTTACCCCAAGTCCATTAAAGGGTTATATTATAGTTAACTCGTTTGGGACAGATACACCGGGTTTGTATGGGCGGGACTTTTGATATTTTACACAAAGGGCACCGAGCTTTGTTATCTAAGGCTTCTGAAATTGGTAGCATTGTATTAATTGGTTTGACCACTGACGAACGGGCGAGAAAAGGCCGTAAAGATATAGTGATAAATTCTTACGTTATTCGAAAAGAGAATCTTGAAATGTTATTAAATTCCATGAATCTCCCTAGTAATTTCAAGATTGTTCCATTGGATAATGACTGGGGTCCTTCAGTAGTCGAAGATTCATTTACTGCAATTATTGTTTCGGAAGAGACCAAAAAAACAGCTGAAAAAATAAACAGGATTCGTCTTGAAAATGATAAAAAAGAATTAGAAATTGTGATAGTTCCTTTTGTTAAAGCTTATGATGGTCAGAAAATAAGTAGTAGTCGAATACGAGATAATGAAATCGATTCAAACGGAAGGCTAGCCTAACTCTTATACATACCCTCTAGCTGCGACGGAATCTAGTGTTTGATTAGAGGTGAAATTAATGGTCGAAGAAACAATATCTACTTTATCGGAAGACATACGTATTACTATCACTGAAGACACCTCAGTGCCAAGAAATGTTAGGGCCAATGTTGTTACAGGATTAGAAACATATCTAATGAATACAAAAGATGATTTAGATATGAGGATATATTCTACAATTTCGGTATTAGAAGAACAGATAAATGACACTAATATCCCTCAACATGCTAGAACTCGGTTATTTGAATTTATTAGAGATTTGGAAGGCATTGTACGAACTTGGCAAAACAAAGCAAAATAAGCCCAATATAGTAGTTATTTCGGTATATTTTTGGGAGGGATACCTATTTATGACCTTTTATTGCTCAATCTAGTGTGAACCGAGACCAAATCCTATCTGTGGTTTTCTCCTTGACGCTTTTTGGAGGCTTATTTTTTTGGGCTCCTGTAGCGGCTGAAGAAGTTACTGGACAAGAAGAAGATGTTTGTTTATATTTGTTTAGCGATAATGGAATAGGTAAACTTCATACAAGAGAGTCTGGAAATCATGGAGATACAGATACAATTCAACTTCAGCCAAATGGAGGCAATATATTTTTTGCCTTAAATTATAGTTTACAATCTGATTTAATTGCTCAGTCATATCGATCAGATATTGGCTTTCACATTTATTTACATGGAAGTACAACGACTCCTTTTGATACTGGTGTATTGAAAATTTTTGTTAGAGATGGCACAACAATTACAAACGGTGAAATTGTAGCCTCAGGTGAAATTAATATTCCTGCTTATGGGCAAGCAAGTGAAGTTCATGTTGATATCCCTTGGATAGAAGATAATGGGCCTGAATATAAATTTGATATGGACCATTTTGTAGTTTTGGAATTAGTCAACGATGAAAGTACAACTGTAAATTTGAATATAGATTCAGGAATGGAACAAGGTTGTAAAGCTTCCAATGGGCAACTTAACGAAGGTGGTGATGAGGAAACTGCATCTAGACTAATAATTAGTACCAATCCAGTAACTGATATTGAAATTATTACTGAATCATATAATCTGGAAACATCAGACACAGAAGATAAGAAAGTTACAGATAATTTTAATCCAAATTTACCTTCACTACTCTCTAAGATGTTTGTTTCAGGCACGGCTTTGAACGCTTTTGGACCTTATGATGTTACCAGTTTTAGCGTTATGGTTTTTGATTCTGATGATAATGAACTATTCAGCGGTGAAATAGATCTTGATGAACCTGAAGAGAATACTGGGACAAATAGTTTTGAAGATATACTTTGGAATTATAATGATCCTGCTGAACCGTCTGAAAATCATAATGGTAAAGGAATATATACCGTTCAAGTTTCAGCTATTGATCAACAAGGAAATGAGTTTTCATTGGATAAAATTGTGCAAATGGATGCTTATGGAATCTATCTTTCTACGCCAGAGCCTCAGCAAAGTGTTGCAGTCGGCGGAGCAGTGGAGTACAGAATATCAGTATTAAACTCAGGAGATGAAACTGATACTTTCTTAATTGAACATAGTGAGACTTCAGATAATTGGATTATTGATCCTGAATCGGCAACAAGTAGTTCATTGAGCCCTGGAGCTGAGCAGGTTATTACATTCACAATATCTGCAGCAGATTCTACAGATATGGTTGGAAACAGTATAGTTGTTATTTTTACCGGTAAATCTCAAAATTCAGTAGCTCCAGTAAATTTCGATCTTGAAACAAAGATTTCCGTAGGGGCTGAATATGATATATCGATGTATTTTGATGATCCAAATTCAGGTCAGGCAGTTTCAACTTTGTATACAAGCGGAACAGCTGGTGAATGGAATCAATATGC
>Ga0209709_10001869_pt1 | contig 18948 bp, 19 predicted proteins | sample ArcticOcean_MG_C_2_FD_187435 | JGI IMG/M metagenome (GOLD analysis project Ga0209709, IMG submission 187435) | Marine microbial communities from western Arctic Ocean - ArcticOcean_MG_CB4_136 (SPAdes) (version 2) | ecosystem: Environmental > Aquatic > Marine > Oceanic | place: Arctic Ocean... | reverse complement strand
TTTATTTAATTTTAAAAAAAAACTTTTGGTGAAGTCTTCTTTAAAATTTTTAAATTTCTTTACACTTAAAAATTTAAACAATAAAAAAATATCTAACTAAAATAATTTTTATTACCAAAAACAGTTATTTATTCCATAACTTAGATAATTGCAAATATTTAAATTACAACTTATCAATGTATTCATCATGAAATTTATCAAATGTGCCCATTTTGATATTATTTCTAATAGCTGACATTAATTCTTGGTAAAAATTGATATTATGAAGGGTTAAAAGTGTAGATCCAAGAATTTCGTTGGTATTAAAAAGATGGTTTAAATAATTTTTTGAGTACCTATTCAGATTTAAATTTGAACAGTTTTTGTCCAATGGATCATTGTCACTTTTAAACTTATTATTTTTTATATTTATTCGTCCATTCCAGGTAAAAGCTAGACCTGTTCTACCCGACCTAGTTGGCATTACACAATCAAACATATCAACACCTCTTTTTACAGCACCAAGAATATCAGCAGGTGTTCCGACACCCATCAAATATCTAGGTTTCTCTTCAGGCATCATATCTTTAATCTCATTTAAAACTTTGAACATTTCATTTTGAGTTTCACCAACAGCTAATCCTCCTATTGCATAGCCATCAAAGCCAATTTTGGTAAGTGCATTTAGAGATTTAACTCTTAAATCTTTAAATAAACCTCCTTGTACAATTCCAAATAATGCTTTGTGCGGGTTTAAACCAAAGGCAGTCTTAGATCTTTCTGCCCAATAAATTGATAATTCCATTGATTTATTAATAATATTATAATTAGTAGTTTTTTTGGGACATTCGTCCATAATCATAACTATGTCAGAATCTAATCCTTTTTGAACACGTATACTTTCTTCGGGACTTAACACAAATTTTTTACCATCTACGTGAGAATTAAAAATTGCTCCTTTTTCTCTGTCAACTTTGTTTAATTTTGATAATGACATTACTTGAAATCCACCTGAATCTGTTAATATTGGTAGTTTACAATTCATAAACTTGTGCAGACCTCCTGCAGAAATTATTCTATCAACACCAGGTCTTATCATTAAATGATACGTATTTGATAAAATAATTTCAGATCCTGTTTTGATAACATCGTCAATTAAACAAGCTTTTACAGTTGCTTGAGTCCCAACTGGCATAAAAGCAGGTGTTTGTATATTTCCTCTATGAGTTTCTATGAGGCCTAGCCTAGAATATTTATCTTTTTCAATAACATTAAAAGCAAATTTTTTTAATGTCATTGAAAGATAATTAAATATTATTTAAAACTAATAATTTTATCTGGATCCGAAACAGATCCATTATTGTTTTCATCGCCTCTTTTTATTTTATCAACAAACTCCATGCCCTCTATAACTTTACCAAAAACTGTATATTGTTTGTCTAAGAATGAAGCTTCCTTAAAACAAATAAAAAATTGGCTATTAGCGCTATTAGGGTCTTGTGATCTAGCCATAGACAAAGTACCTCTTTCGTGTTTTATATCGCTAAATTCTTCTTTCAGGTCTGGTAAATCTGAACCGCCCATCCCCGCTCTCTTTAAATTGAAATCATCAGTCGATGAATTTCCAAATTTAACGTCACCAGTTTGAGCCATAAAGCCATCGATAACTCTATGAAAAACCACATTGTCATATTTACCATCATCAGCCAGTTGTTTTATTCTTTTTACATGATTAGGAGCTTTATCAGCAAATAACTCAATTTTAACATCTCCATCTTTTAGTTTTAAAATCATTATGTTTTCCTCTGCTATTATGTTGTTGGTTAAAGTAAAAAGTAAAATTATAATTTTGGATAATAGTTTATTCATATTTTTCTTTTAAAGACTTAATTGTACTTTTTGTCGTAAATTTTTTAATATCTCCACCCAATCTAACTATTTCCTTAACAAATCTAGAAGAGATAATTTGATTCTCGACATCTGACATTAAAAATATTGTTTCTATATTGTTATTAAGTTTACGGTTCATTCCAGCTAATTGAAATTCATATTCAAAATCTGATACAGCTCTCAATCCTCTTAAGATTATATTTGATTTATATTTTAAACAAAGATCCGTGGTTAATGATTTAAAGGAAACTATAATAATTTTTTTTTTGTTTAATTGCAAATCTGAAAAAAGAGCTTGCTTAACTATTTCAATACGCTCATCAGAGTTGAAAAGATAATTTTTATTATTACCATCAGAAACTGCAACAACTATTTTGTCAAATAATTTTAATGCTTTTTTAATTACATCAATGTGTCCAAATGTTATTGGGTCAAATGTGCCAGGGTAAATAGCATTTTTTTTCATTATGACAAATTATCATCAATTTTAATTGCAGAAACAACTTTTTCATCTCCAGAAAGTTTTATTATCCTTACACCTTGCGTATTTCTACCCGCAACTCTAATTTCCTTAACCGAAGTTCTGATAACACGACCCTTGTCTGTTGAAATCATTACATCATCACCTTCATTTACTGGGAAAGAAGAAGAGATATCACCATTTCTAACTGAGTTAACTATTCCAATGATACCCTTACCACCTCTATTAGTCACTCTAAAATCATAATGAGATGTTCTCTTACCATAACCTAACTCTGTGATGGAAAGAATAAATTTTTCTTTTGCTTTTATTTCTGACTTATCATCATTGTTTAATTTACTTTTCATTTTATTTGAATCATGATCAATAATTGATAGGGATACAATACTATCTTTATCTCCTAAGGTAATACCTTTTATTCCTTTGGACGATCTTCCTTTAAAAGTTCTTAATTTTTTTGATTCAAATCTTATACACTTACCTTTTTTTGTTCCCAGAATTATATCCTGATCAATTTTACAAATTTTTACACCAATTATTTTATCATTATTATCTAATTTCATTGCAATTTTTCCAGCTGAGTTAATAGAAGAAAAATCATCCAAGTTATTTTTTCTAATTTTTCCCATACTGGTAGCAAAAACTATTTGTAGATTTTTCCATTCAGATTGATCTTCTGGAAAAGGCATAATTGAACTTATAGATTGATGATTTTTTAGGGGGAGTATATTAAATAAAGATTTGCCTCTAGATATTGTCGAACCTTCTGGTATTTTCCATGCCTTAATTTTGTAAACTAAACCTTCTGTTGAAAAAAATAATAATGAGGTATGAGTATTAACAGACAAAGTTTGAACAACAGAATCTTCATCTCTAGTTACAATACCAGATTTTCCTTTACCGCCTCTTTTCTGTTGTTTTAAATTACTTAATGCACCTCTTTTTATATAACCTTTTAAGGTAACTGTAATTATTACAGCTTCTTTTTGAATAGTTTCTTCAATATCATAATTGAGAATTGCATCAATAATTTTTGTCCTTCTTGGAACTGAAAACTTATCTTTAATATTTTTTAATTCATCGCTAATAACTCTTAGAAGTTCTTTTTTTGAATTAATAATTTTTTTGTATCCCATTATTAAATCAGCTAACTTTTTAATTTCGATCTCTATTTCATTAATACCTAAGGCTGTTAATTTTTGCAGTCTAAGTTCTAAAATTGACACAACCTGTGAATCTGTAAAAGAATAAAGATTTTTACTTTTTTTACTTTCAACCAAGCTAATCAATTTTAAAGACTTGTTAATTTTCCATTTTGTGTTTAGGAGTATTTTTTTTGCATCATCTGGAGTTTTCGATGATCTGATAATTTTTATTACTTTATCAAGGTTTTCTACCGACACAGATAATCCGATTAAAATATGCGCTCTTGATTCTGCTTTATTTAAATCAAATTTTGTTTTTTTAATTACAACATCCTCTCTAAATTTTAAAAAGTTTTCCAAGAAATCTTTTAGATTACAATTTTTTGGCTTACTATCAACAATAGCTAAAGTGTTAAAACCAAAAGAACTTTCTATAGAAGTGTTTTTATAGAGTTGTCTTTTGATTGTTTCTGGCTCTACGTTAGCTCTAAGATCTATAGCGACTCTTATTCCCTCTCTATTTGATTCATCTCTTATATCTTTGATACCTTCAATTTTTTTCTCTCTGACAAGTCTAGCTATATTCTCATTTAATATTGATTTATTAACTTGATAGGGGATCGATGTGATTATTAATCTTTCACGTCCATTTTTAAGACTCTCAGTACTTATTTCGCCTCTAATTTTAAAAGAACCACGACCAGTATTGTAACCTTGTTTAATAATATCTTTACCAATGATTACTCCACCTGTAGGAAAGTCAGGACCAGGAATATGTTTCATTAATTCTTTAATTTTTATGTCTTTGTTTTCGATGAGAGCTAAAGTTCCATTAATAATTTCACCTAAATTATGTGGAGGTATACTTGTTGCCATACCAACAGCTATACCACCAGCGCCATTTACTAATAGGTTTGGATATTGTGCTGGTAGAACAGTTGGCTCCTTTTCCGTTTCATCATAATTACTTTTGAAAGTAACTGTATTCTTATCGATATCATCAACTAAAAATTGAGAAACTTTACCAAGCCTAATTTCAGTGTATCTCATTGCAGCAGGTGGATCACCATCAACAGAACCAAAATTTCCTTGGCCACTTATTAGAGGTAAACTCATTGAAAATTCTTGAACCATTCTTACTAACGCATCATAAACAGATTGATCACCATGAGGGTGATATTTACCAATAACATCACCAACAACTCTCGCTGATTTTCGAAATTGTTTAGACCAATCGTACCCACCTTTGTGCATAGCAAAAAGTATTCTTCTATGAACTGGTTTTAATCCGTCTCTAATATCAGGAAGAGCTCTGCTTACGATAACACTCATCGCATAAGATAGATAAGACGAGCTCATCTCATCATGCATTGAAATAGGTTTTATATTTTCCTTGGTAATATCAGATTTTTGCATAAACACTAAAATGGAATTTCGTCATCCATATCGTTTTGTGTGGGTGTTGGATTTTCATCAATATTACTAGGCGAAGATTGAGGGGAGCTGTCATTTGCGATTCCAGAGCTTCCTCCACCACCACCACCGAGCATAGTTAAAGATGAATTGTAACCCTGAATAAGTATTTCTGTAGAATACTTGTCCTGACCAGATTGCTCATCTTTCCATTTTCTAGTAGAAAGCTGGCCCTCAATATAAACTTGAGCACCTTTTTTTAAATATTGTTGAACTACATTTACTAAACCTTCATTAAAAACAACTATTCTATGCCATTCGGTTTTTTCTTTTTTCTCACCTGTAGTTTTATCTTTCCAGTTCTGGCTAGTGGCTAGACTTAATCTAGCAACATTTTTGCCATTCACCATTTGCTTAATTTCAGGGTCTGCGCCTAAACGCCCAATTAATAATACTTTATTTAAACTTCCAGCCATAATATTTTAAAATTGTTAAATTAATTAATATGTTTTATATCACAATTTAACTTCAATATTAATTTTATTAATTTAAAGCAACAAAAATTATGATCAAAAAGATAGTTATTAAGGGTGCAAAAGAACACAATTTAAAGAATGTTTCAGTTGAAATACCAAAAGATCAATTTGTTGTTATAACGGGGCTATCTGGATCTGGTAAGTCATCACTGGCATTTGATACAATTTACGCTGAAGGTCAGAGAAGATATGTTGAAAGTTTATCTGCATATGCACGCCAGTTTTTAGATAAAATGAAAAAACCAAATGTTGATCTTATTGAAGGATTAAGTCCTGCTATAGCAATAGAACAAAAAAATACATCCAAGAATCCAAGATCGACTGTTGCTACTGTAACAGAGATTTATGATTATATGAGAGTATTATATGCAAGAGCTGGTATTCCCTATTCACCATTTACAGGCAAACCAATAACATCTCAAACTATAACACAAATAGTTGATTTGATTAAAAAATTACCAAAAAAATCTACAATTTATATTTATTCACCTGTTGTTAGGGGGCGTAAGGGTGAATATAAAAAAGACATTCTAAGTTATAAAAGAAGAGGTTTTAGAAAGATTAAAATCGATGCAGTATTACATGATATAGAAAAAGCCCCTGATTTAGATAAAAAAATTAAACATGACATTTCAGTTCTTGTAGATAGAGTTGTTTTGAATTCTAATCTTGGAAATAGACTTGCTGAAAGTGTGGAGACTGCTGTAAATTTATCAAATGGTTTAATTTTTATTGAGTATGAAGATGAAACATTACCTCAAAAATTTAGAAAAATTGAAAAACTTATTTATTCAACAAAGTTTGCATGTCCTGAAAGTGGTTTTACAATAGAGGAAATTGAACCAAGACTTTTTTCTTTTAACAGTCCTTATGGAGCTTGTGCAGAATGTGAGGGTATTGGAATTAAATTGAATGTAGATCCAGGTTTGGTTATTCCAGATGAAAAAAAAAGTATAGCTGACGGCGCTATAGAGCCTTGGGCAAAATCAACAACACTATATTACGCGCAAACATTAGCATCTATAGCTAAACATTATAGTTTTTCTTTAGATGATAAATGGAAAAAACTTTCCAAAAAAATAAAAGATGTGATTTTATTTGGATCAGATGAAGAAGAAATAAAATTTAGTTATGATGATGGTTACGAAAAATATTCACACAAAAAGACTTTTGAAGGTGTTGTTAACAATCTAGAACGAAGATTTCTTGAATCTGATAGCGAATGGAAAAGAGAAGCTATTTCAGAATATCAATCAAATTCAGCTTGTGAAGGTTGTAATGGAAATAGACTTAAAGAAGAAGCATTATGTGTTAAAATTGATGATCAAAATATAAGTGATGTGACCAAAAAATCAATTATGGACGCTGCTAAATGGTTCAAAAATTTGGAACAAAATTTAGATAAAAGACAATATAAAATTGCAGAGCACATATTAAAAGAAATTAATGAAAGGTTAAATTTTCTTTTAAATGTAGGTTTAGATTATTTAACTTTATCAAGAGAATCGGGAACACTATCTGGTGGTGAAGCACAAAGAATTAGACTGGCCTCACAAATTGGATCTGGTTTAACAGGTGTACTATATGTTTTAGATGAACCTTCTATCGGCTTGCATCAAAAAGATAATGTTAAATTAATAGATGCATTAAAAAGACTCAGAGATTTAGGTAATACTGTTATTGTTGTTGAACATGATACTGAAACTATGGAAAATGCAGATCATATAATTGATCTTGGGCCAGAAGCTGGGACCAATGGTGGTCAGATAATTGCCCAAGGTACTTATAATGATATTTTAAAAAATAAAAATAGTATTACCGGTCAATACCTATCCCATAAAAAATATATACAAATACCAAAAACCAGAAGGCTTGCAAAAAATGGGAGATTTGTAGAAATTAATGGTGCTAGTGGTAATAATTTAAATAATGTTAATCTTAAAATTCCACTTGGGAGCTTTACTTGTGTTACTGGTGTTTCTGGCAGTGGGAAGTCAACATTAATACTTCAAACTTTATATCACGCACTTAATTTAACATTAAATAACAAGGCAAGAAAAGTTCCAAAAGCTTTCAAGGGCTATAAAGGTATTGAGCTTATTGATAAAGTTATTGATATAGATCAGTCACCTATAGGAAGAACACCACGGTCAAATCCAGCAACTTACACAGGTGCTTTTGGTCCTATAAGAGACTGGTTTACAGCCCTACCCGAGTCAAAAACTCGAGGTTATAAGCCAGGTAGATTTTCATTTAATGTTAAAGGTGGCAGATGTGAAGCCTGTGAGGGTGATGGTGTTATTACATATGAAATGCACTTTTTACCAGATGTATATATCCAATGTGATGATTGCAAAGGAACAAGATACAATAGAGAAACTCTTGAAATTAAATTTAAAGATAAAAGTATTGCTGATGTTTTAGATATGTCTGTAGATGAGGGATGTGAATATTTTGAAAATATTTCAAATATTAAAACAAAGCTACTGACATTAAAAAAAGTAGGCCTTGGATATATAAAAATTGGTCAACAGGCAACTACGCTATCTGGGGGTGAGGCACAAAGGATTAAGTTAGCTAAAGAGTTATCAAAAAGATCAACTGGCAGAACAATGTATATTTTAGACGAACCTACTACAGGGTTGCATCAACACGATATTAAAAAATTATTAGAGATTTTACATACATTTGTTGCTTTAGGAAATACAGTTGTTGTTATTGAGCATAACTTAGATGTTATTAAAACAGCAGATTATATAGTAGATATGGGTCCAGAAGGTGGTGTTAAAGGAGGAAATATTATAGCTGAAGGTAAACCAGAAGAAATAATTAATATAAAAGGTAGCTATACTGGGGAGTATTTAAAGCCAATGTTAAATGATAAATTTAAAAAATAGTTTAAAATTTTTATAAATTTAGTGTATAAGATAAAAATATTATGGGAAATTTATTATCATCACTACCAAAAACTATTCATGCATCATTAGCTCTAGCGTTAATTCTTTTTCTAGGATTATTTTATGGTAACGATGGTTTTAATTTTGATACAATTTTCTGGAGTTGGTTAACAAGATTAATTCATGTTACTGTTGCAATCATGTGGATTGGTTTGCTTTGGTATTTTAATTTTGTTCAAATTCCAAATATGTCCAAAATTCCTGACGAACAAAAACCAGCAATTGGGAAAGTAATAGCACCTGCGGCATTATTTTATTTTAGATGGGCTGCATTACTTACCGTTATTTCAGGTCTACTATTAGCATATTTAAATGGTTATGCTCATGAAGCTATGTCTTTAGGTATTAATTCAGGTGGTGGAAAAAATACAGCTATCGGTATTGGTATGTGGCTTGGTCTATATATGGCTTTTAATGTTTGGTTTATAATTTGGCCAAATCAAAAAAGAGCTTTAGGAATAGTTGCCTGTGAGCCTGATGTAAAAGCAAAATCAGCAAGAACTGCCATGCTCTTCTCAAGAACTAACACACTTTTATCTCTACCAATGTTACTAACAATGGTAGCAGCACAAAATCTTTATTAAATTATTATTAATCTTTATCTTCTTTAAGAATACTTTTTTGACTCACTCTAAGTGATACAAGTACTGGATTAGCAATAAAAATTGAGGAATAAGTTCCAAAAATTACACCTAATATCATTGCTAAAGAAAAACCTTTTAAAATTTCACCACCAAATATATAGATTGAAACAAGAGCTAATAAAGTTGTAATTGATGTAATTATTGTTCTAGATAAAGTTTCATTTATAGAGGTGTTTGATAAATCATATATTTTAATATCAGAAAATTTTATTAGATTCTCTCTTACTCTATCATATATAACCACTGTATCATTCATTGAATACCCTACTATTGTTAAAACCGCCGCAACAATAGAAAGATTAATTTCTAAATTAAACAATGAAAAAAAACCTAAAGTTATAATTACATCATGAAATAAAGCTATTATGGCACCCAAACTAAATTGCCATTCAAATCTTATCCAGATATAAAATAACATTGCAGTTAATGATAAGAATATTGCAAGAATACCAGATTTTAACAATTCTGAACTAATTTTTGGTCCCACGCTTTCAACTCTTCTAAAATTAAAATCTGAACCAATTGATTTAGTTAAGTCTTTTTTTATTGATAAAATCATATCATCATTGTTATTTTTTTTTTCAAATTTTATTAAATAATCATTTTTATTACCAAATTGTTTGACACTTACATCACCAAGCTTCATGTTCATAAAAGATTTTCTTAATTTAGATATAGAGATTTGATCATTATTAGTTCTTAACTCGATTAAAGTTCCACCTTTAAAGTCTACACCGTAATTTAGTCCTTTAAATAAAAGTAAACTTATTGAAACAATTACCAAAAATAATGAAATTATATTAAATAATTTATAAAATTTGTTAAAGTATATTTTCTTCATTATATTAATTTCACCTTGTGCTTGTTATTGATCACATACAGTGATGTTAAAAGTCTCGATATAAAATAAACAGAAAATAATGTTGTAAAAATTCCCACACCTAAAGTAACAGAAAAACCTTTAATTGGACCTGACCCCATAAAAAACAATATAACAGCAGCAATTAATGTAGTAATATTTGCATCTAATACTGCAGTTTTAGATCTTTGATACCCACTATCAAATGCAATGATATGATTTTTTTCATTTAATGATTCTTCTTTAATTCTTTCAAAAATTAAAACATTTGCATCAACAGCCATACCAACTGTAAGTATGATACCCGCTATACCAGGCAACGTTAATGTAGCTTCAAATAAAGTGAGTATTCCTATTAAAATAAATAAATTTATAATTAATGTAACATTGGCAATAAGGCCAAATATTTTGTATTTGTAAAACATGAATAATATAACTAGTAAAAATCCTATTAATAAAGCTATAATTCCTGCATTTATAGAATCTTGCCCAAGGTCTGGCCCTACTGTTCTTTCTTCAATAATATTAAGTGGAGCTGGTAAGGCTCCTGATCTTAATAATAAAGCAAAATCAGTTGCTGATTGAAAGGTAAAATTTCCACTTATTTGACCATTGCCACCAACAATAGCACTTCTTATTACAGGGGCGCTAACTATTTTGCCATCAAGAACAATGGCCAATCTTTTGCCAACTCCAGAAGTGGTAGCTTTACCAAATCTTTTTGCACCAACTCTATCAAGCGTGAATGTAACAACCGTTTCATTAGTTTGATTATCCATTTGTGGTTGTGCGTCTAATAGATTATCACCACTTAAAATAATTCTTTTACTTACAATTACTTCTTCGGATCCATCTTCAAAAGATATTTTTTCTGATCCAAATGTTTCTTCTACATTTTGTATAATAAACCTAAAAGTTAAATTTGCAGTTTTACCTAATAATTTTTTTATTCTTAATGGATCGTCTAAACCTGGTAATTCAACTAAAATTCTATCATTACCTCTTTTTAAAATATTGGGTTCATTAGTTCCGGCTTCATCCACTCTTCTTCTTACAATTTCTAAAGCTTGATCTAATGAAGAGTTTTTGATTTCTATTATCCCATATTTTGAAAATTTTAAACGAATTTGATTTTCTAAAATATTTATTTCAAATTGATGAGATTTGTATTGAGGATAATAAGGATTTATTTCACTATCATCACCATCTAACAGAACATTAATTTTTTTTAAATCTTTAGGTAGAAAGTTAAAAAATACAGTATCTGTGTTTTCAAGTCTTAAGTTATTTACATCAATATCTTTATCTTTAAAAAATTTTCTTAGTATTGAAACTGTATTTTGTAATTTTTGAGTAATAACTGGACTATTATCTATTTCTAATAATAAATAAGAACCACCTTGTAAATCTAGTCCAAGATTAATTTTCTTATTTAAAAAATTATCATCTGAACTTATAAAATTTGAAACTGCTAAATAAATAAATACCAATGAAAAAAGGCTAATTAGATAAATTCTAATTCTAGAAAAATATAACACAGGTAATTATTTTTATTTTTTAATCTCAGGTGTGTTAAGTAGTCCTTGAATTCCAGTAGACTTAATAATTTCAACGTTAACATTCTCTGAAATGTTGATTTCTAATTTATCATTATCCATTATTCTTTCTACTTTACCAATCATTCCACCAGAGGTTACAACAACATCACCCCTTTTAAGGTTTTCAACCATTATCTTATGATCTTTAACTTTTTTTTGTTGCGGTCTAATTAGAAAAAAATAAAAAATTACAAAAATTAATATTAACGGGATGAATTGAGTTATTCCTGAATTTTCCATGTGTCTCCTTATTTTTAAAGTTTATTTATACTATCTATATTATTAAAACAACTCTAATTCTTAGTTATTTTATCGAGATTACCCATATATGATTTTAAGACATCTGGTATAATAACCGATCCATCTGATTGTTGATAATTTTCCAAAATCGCAACCAATGTTCTTCCTATGGCCAAACCACTTCCATTAAGTGTCCCCAATAATACAGTTTCATTATCTTTATTTTTGTATCTTGCCTTCATTCTTCGTGACTGGAATGCACCACATGAAGAACAGCTTGAAATTTCTCGAAATTTTTTTTCTGATGGAAGCCAAACCTCAATATCATAAGTTTTTTCAGCACTAAAACCCAAGTCTCCCGAACATAACATAACTTTTCTGTAAGGAAGTTTCAAAAGATCAAGAATTTTAGTAGCACAGTTAGTCATTCTTTCTAATTCAGATTTACACTGATTAATCTCAACTAAACTAACCATTTCAACTTTATAAAATTGATGTTGTCTGATCATGCCCTTTGTATCTTTTCCATAGCTCCCAGCTTCCTTTCTAAAGCATGGTGTGGAGGCAACCAATCTAATTGGTAACTCTTTGTTTTTAAAGATTTTATCTTTAGCCATGTTGGTCAAGATAACCTCTGCTGTGGGTATTAGAAATTTTCTATCCGTTTCTGTATCAAGTTTTATTTCGAATTGATCATTTTCAAATTTAGGTAGTTGACCTGTACCATACATTGTATTTTCATTTGCAATTAATGGAGGGGAAATTTCCTGATAACCATTTATATTAATATGAGTATCTAACATAAAGTTAGAAATAGCCCTTTCAAGTGAAGATAGCTTATCTTTTACAAAAACAAATCTTGAACCAGTGGTCTTTGTAGCCAAATCAAAGTCAAGCATCCCTAGCTTTTCACCAATTTCATAGTGAGATTTTGGAATAAAATCAAATATTGGTATCTGTCCTTTTTTTTCAATTTCTACATTGAAGTTTTCGTTAATACCTAACGGAACATCCTCTAATGGCATATTAGGTATACTAGAAAGAATTTTTTCTAATTCAATTTTTGCATTTAATTGATCTTTATTAATTAACTCAATTCTATTTGATATGATTTTTGATTTTTCAAATAAAGATTTATCTTTAGATTTAGATATATCTTTTTTTTCTTTTTCTAAAATTTCTTTTTGTTGGATCAGTTCTCTATTTTTTTTATCTAGTTGTAGAATTATATTAACATCAACTGTTAAATATCTCTTTTTTAATAACTCATTAAATAAACCCAGGTTATTTCTAATTTCTTTAATGTTATGCATTTTTTTTTGCTTTTTTTTCAATAATATTTACAGAAAAAATTGATAATTCATATAAAATTAAAAGAGGTATAGCTAAGCCAATTTGTGTTATTGGGTCAGGCGGTGTGAGCAACGCAGCAGCAGCGAATATAATCACAACCACATATTTTCTTCTTTCACGAAGAAACCTAGAATCAATGATGCCTATTCTAGCTAAGAGACTTAAAATAACAGGTAACTGAAAGCTTAATCCAAAAGCAAAAATTAATTTCATTATGAGTGATAAGTATTCGTTAACTTTAGCTTCCAGTTGAATAGGTAAGCTAGTTGTTAATCCCGAACTTTCAAAAGATAAAAAAAACTTAATAGCTAAAGGCATAATTAAATAATAAACAAGTGTTCCACCAAGAAAAAATAATATTGGTGTTAAAACTAGATAGGGTATTATGGCAATCTTTTCATGCTTATAAAGGCCAGGAGCAATAAATTTCCAAATTTGCATTAAAATGAAAGGACAGGTAATAAAAAAAGCAGTGAAAAATGATACTTTTAAATAAGTTAAAAAAGTTTCTTGTAAAGCTGTGAAAATGAGTCGTCTTTGAGTACCATCGTCCTTGACTGCTTTAGCGTAAGGTTCAACAAGAAAACCATATAAGTGGTCTGCAAAAAAATAGGCAGCAATAAAAAAAACAAATAAATATATAAACGAATGAATTAATCTTTTTCTCAGTTCAGTAAGGTGGCTGACAAAACCGCCTTCGTTACTACTTTTTGTCATTGTTTTTTTTTTCAACAGTTATGTCTTGTTCATCATTTTCCAATATAGAGACCTCTTGTTGTACATCATGAATATATCTTTTGGCTGTACCTATCCAAGAGCCGACTTTTTTTAACATATGTGGAAAATCCTTAGGACCAATCACTATAATGGCCACCGCAACAATTATTAAAATCTCAAACCAGCCAATTGTAGGCATTTGAATTAATCTTTATTATTTATATCTTGATTATCTTCTGAAATATTTTTTGGTTCAGAATCTTCGGTCACATCACTAGACATACCTTTTTTAAAACTCTTGATGCCTTTAGCTACGTCACCCATTAAACTAGATATCTTCCCTCTTCCAAATAAAAGGACCACTAAAATAACAACTATAGCTATTTGCCAAAAACCGATGCTCATACGATAACTATACCTTTTTTAATAAATTTTAAAAGTAACTTTTTACTCTTCTTCACTTTTATTTAAGGTGCCACCCAACATTTCATCAATATTGGAATAAATGTTCTCTTTTTTTTCAACTTGTTTTTCTTTATAAAATTTACCCGTACCAAAAATGGAAGCTTCTATAGATGAGCTGTCAATTAATCCAGCAGATCCAAGTTCATCTACTGTTGGCAAATCTGAAAGTTTTTGAAGACTAAAATGACTTAAAAACTCATCTGTTGTTGCATATTGAATTGGTTTGCCCGGGACATCTTTTCTTCCATGTGGCTTCACCCAATTTAACTCCATTAATATATCCAAGGTATTTGTTCCAAACGCAACTCCACGAATTTCTTCAATTTCAGCTCTAGTAACAGGTTGGTGGTAAACTATTATCGAGAGTGTTTCTATGGCTGCTCTTGAAAGTTTTTTTTCAATAGTTTTTTGACTTGATAATAGATGAGATAAATTATCAGACGTTCTAAATGACCATTTATTTGAAATGCAAACTAAATTAATTCCCCTAGCAGAATATGCTACCTGGATTTTTTGTAAAACTTTAAGTGCGTTCTTTTTTTTCGAAATTTTTGCCTCAATAGTATCAATATCAAGAGGTTCTGCTGCTGAAAATAAAATTGCTTCAATCTCTCGTTCTACATCGCTTACTTTTGTTTGAAAACTTACAATATTATCTTTATTATTTTTAAGTTTTGTCATTTAATTTCTTTAATATATATTTTATCAAATAATTTGTCTTGCTTTATAATTAAACTACCTTCCTTAACAAGCTCTAAAGAACCACAGAAAATTCCTGCTTTGCCAGTTTTTTTATAATTTTTACCATTTTTAAAATTTGTAGGAATCAATTCATTTAAACTTTTCCAGTCAATTAGTTTTCCAAAGAATTCTTTAATTCTTTTAATACCATCTTCGGTAGTAAACACAGGAAGTTTTGGAATATTCATTTTATGAAAATCTTTTGTCATGATTATAGAAGAGTAAGATTTTAAAACTTCGTATAAAGTTATGTTATATTCAGTACTATAAATTGATCTAATATTACCCTTCATTCCTCTCATAAAAATATCTCTGCCTAATCTTTTTCTTTTAAGCATTTGGTCAGATAAAAGTCTAATTAACTCAAGTTTTTTTAGTTGAAGTTTTAATTTTTCAGCAACTTCTAATACTTTAAATTCTTCATCAGCCGATTCTGGGAGTAAGAGTTTTGATTTTAAGTACGTTAACCATGTTGCCATTAATAGATATTCAGAGGCGATTTCTAAATTTATATCTTTTGCCCTTGTTATAAAAAGATGAAATTGGTCAGCCAATTTTGTAATTGAAATATTTTCTAAATTAACTTTTTGAGCCTTTGCAAGATCTAATAAAACATCAAGTGGACCGTTAAAGTTTGTTAAGCTTACTGTAAAATGATTAGAATTAATCTCAGACATATATTTAATATTAACTTAAAATTTTATAAAATTGCGATGTTTTTTTAATTATAAATTTATTAATAAGAGGTGAATTTGTTGCAACACTTAACATTTCTTTATAATTTCCACTACAATGTAGTACTAAATTGCAACCTGCTAAAAAGGCCATTTTTGTATTTGTTGATATTGAGTACTTAAGGCTCTTCATAGAAATATCATCTGAAATTAACAAATTTTTGAATTTAATCTTGTTACGTATTATTTTTATAATCTTGGGTGAATGTGTGGCTGTAAATTTTTTATCAATATCAGTGTAAACAATGTGTGCCGTCATAGCAAAGATACTTTTTTTTTTGTGAAATGGATAAAAATCATTTTTAATTAATTTTTCATACTTTGTGCTTATGTAGGGTGTTTTTTTATGACTATCAACTTTTGCTAAACCGTGCCCAGGGATATGCTTAATAATTGTGGCTATATTATTTTGATGATATTTCTTGATACAATAATTACCCATTTTATCAACAATTTTTGGATTTGAACTATATGATCTATCTCCTATAATATTGTTTGCATTCTTATTGTGTAAATCAAGCACAGGTACAGTATTAATATTGATTCCCATTTCTTTCAATAAATAAGATATTTGTTTTATGTATATAGAATAATAATTTTTAAATTTATTAATATTTTTTTTATAAATTTTTCCAAAAAAATCTCCAGTAAATATTGTAGTATCTATTAGATTGGACAATCTACTAACTCTACCACCTTCTTGATCAATAAGAATTGGGTATTTTTTATCATTAAAAATTTTTTTTATACTTTTTGTTAAATCTTTAACTTGATTTACAGAACCTATATTCCTTTTAAAAAGTATAATACCCCACGGTTTATATTTTTTTAAAAAAAAAACTTCTTTTAAAGATAATTTTTTTTTTTTAATACCCACTATGAACGCACGTCTGTTTTTAATCATTGATCAAAAGTTTCCAAAATTTAAAAGTTTTTTTATTTTTAGTGATATTACTATCGATATAGAGAATATTGTTTTTAGTGTCACTCTCAAGTGTAATAAGGTTTTTTGAATAAGTTTCAATTTTTTTATCAATTAAACTAAATGACCTATATGATTTTTTTTTATTTTCATCTGAAAAATAAAATTTTAATATAAAAAAGAAAAACAAAAATATACTAATTAAGTAAAAAAAAATTTTTAATTCTTTAAGCATTACATTTTTTCAGGAGTGTTAACTCCAACTATATTCATGCCAGTTCTGATAACGTTAGATATAATTTTTAAAAGCACCAACTTATCATTCGATATTTTTTTTTTCTCATTAATAAATCTTTTACTAAAGTCTTCTTTTCCCATATTCCAATACGAATGGAATTCAGAAGAAAGATCATAAAGATAAACAGGTATTCTGTGTGGTTCTAATCTAGAACTAGCTACCTCTATACACTTAGGCCATTCTGCAATTTTTTTTAAAATTTTTATTTCCTCTTCGGTATAATCAAAATTATATTCATCAATACTTAAATCGTTATTAATATCAAAATTAACATGTCTAAAAACTGATGATATTCTAGCATAACAATACTGAACGTAATAAAGAGGGTTATCTTTAGATTTTTCTTTAACTTTAGTAAAATCGAAATCTAATTCGACATCGCTACTTCTATTAAGCATAATAAACCTTGTAGCATCTCTTCCTACCTCAGAGATTAAATCTTCAACTGTTATATAATCTCCTTTTCTTTTAGACATCTTGAAAGGTTTTCCATCTTTGATAAGCTTAACAAGTTGGCTTACTTTACAGTATAACTTATTTTTTGAACCCGAAAGAGCTTCAACAACAGAGGTAATTCTCTTTATGTATCCAGAATGATCAGCTCCAAGTATATTAATCAATAAATCAAAATTTCTATCTAATTTATTATTGTGATATGCAACATCACTAGCAAAATAAGTCCATGATTTATCTGCCTTTTGCAAGGCCCTATCCTTATCGTCACCAAAATTTGTTGATTTAAATAGAAGTTGCTCTCTTTCTATCCAATTTCTATCATTTTCCCCTTTAGGAGCATTGATCTTACCATTATAAACTAAATCTTTATCTTTTAACTTATCAATTGCTTTTTCGACTTCTCCGTTGAGAACAATATTAGTTTCACTAATAAATTTATCATGAACAATTCCAAGATTTTCTAAATTTTTTTTAATTAATTTTAAAGATTCATTTACAGATAATACCGTTAATTCTTTAGAAATATTTTCAAAATTATCAAATTTTAAGTTTTTATTATTGTCAATAATATTTTTGGCTATATCAATTAAATAATCACCTGGATATAGATTCATATTATGTATTGGAAATTTTTCATTATTAAGTATTTCTCTAATTCTTAAAAAAACAGATTTAGTAAAACTTATAATTTGATTTCCGTAATCATTTACATAATATTCTTTAGATACATCATGTTTATTAAAAATTAGAATATTAGAAATAACATCGCCTAATATCGCTCCTCTACAGTGACCTACATGCAGGGGTCCGGTCGGGTTTGCTGAGACAAATTCTATTAAATACTTTAGCTTCTTTTCTTTGATATTAGAGCCATAATCTTTGTAATTGATATTTACCTCTTTAACAAAATTATTCCAATATGTTGCTTTAAATTTAATATTAATAAAACCTGGTTTAGCTACAGTAATATTCTTAATAAGTGGATCTTCTTTTTTAATTAAAATAATTAATTGAGTAGCAATATCAAAAGGTGATTTTTTATTAATTTTTGATAAAACCATAGCGATATTCGTAGAAATATCATAGTCATAATTAGGTGGTGGTATATCAACATTAATACCATTTAATGAATCTGGTAATTTAATTAATCCATCTTTATTTAATTGATTAATTAAATCTTTAATTTTTTCTAGATAAATATCAAAAATGTTCATTATATTTTTTTATTTAAGTTAATTGCAAATCTATCTGTCATACCAGAAATAAAATCAGCTATTGCTCTAGTTTTATCAAATTTTAGTTGGTCTTTTGACAAAAATTTATTGGGTTTTTTATTAATTAATAAAAAAAGTTTTTTAATAATTTTTTTCCCTTTATTATTTTTAATTAATACTTTTTTATTATTATACATTTTTGATCTTAAAAAAAACCTAATTTCTTTTTCTATTTCTAAAAATTTGTTAGAAAAGCAAACAATAGGTGCTTCATTTCCGTACACATCTTTTATAGAAATAATTCTA
>Ga0209709_10001868_pt1 | contig 18950 bp, 20 predicted proteins | sample ArcticOcean_MG_C_2_FD_187435 | JGI IMG/M metagenome (GOLD analysis project Ga0209709, IMG submission 187435) | Marine microbial communities from western Arctic Ocean - ArcticOcean_MG_CB4_136 (SPAdes) (version 2) | ecosystem: Environmental > Aquatic > Marine > Oceanic | place: Arctic Ocean... | reverse complement strand
TGATTCAATATGATTGAGAAAGTACTTATCGCTAACAGAGGAGAAATTGCTTTACGTGTAATTCGAACTTGTAAAGCACTTGGAATTAAAACAGTTGCTGTATATTCTGATGAAGATATAAATTCAATGCATGTAAAACAAGCAACTGAAGCATACCATATTGGTGAGGCATCTCCTGCAAAATCATATCTTAATCAAGAAAAAATTTTAGATGTAATGTTGTCATCTGGTGCAGATTCAGTTCATCCAGGTTATGGTTTTCTTTCTGAAAATGATGATTTTGCAAGACTTTGTGAAAAAAATAAAATTATTTTCATTGGTCCTTCTGCAGATTCTATGAATCTTTGTGGTGATAAAATGAAATGTAAAGCTGCAATGTTAAAAGCTGAAGTTCCAACTGTACCTGGAAGTCCAGGTCTAGTAAAAGATGCAGATGATGCAGAAAAAATTGCTAATGACATTGGCTATCCTGTAATGCTAAAATCTGTTTTTGGTGGAGGAGGTCGTGGAATTAGAATTGTAACTAATGATAAAGAATTACGTGATGGTTATGAATCTGTAACTGGAGAATCAATTGCAGCAGTAGGTAAATCTGCAATATTAGTTGAAAAATTCTTAGAAAAAACACGACATATTGAATACCAATTTGCTAGAGATACACAAGGTAATGCTGTTCATATCTTTGAAAGAGAATGTTCTATTCAAAGACGTAATCAAAAATTAATTGAACAAACTCCTTCTCCAATTGTTGATGAAGAAACTAGGGCACGTGTAGGTGAATCAGTTGTTAATGCTTCACATGCAGTTGATTATACTAATTTAGGTACTGCTGAATTCTTAAGAGCCGATAATGGTGAGTTTTATTTTATTGAAATTAATGCTAGATTACAAGTAGAACATCCTATTACTGAATTTGTATCGGGACTAGATTTAGTTAAATTACAATTAGATATTGCTAACGGTGAACCAATTCCTTTCAAACAAAATGATCTAAAAATGAATGGATATGCAATTGAATGTAGAATAAATGCTGAAGACACATTCATGGATTTTGCTCCTTCTACTGGCCCTGTTCCTGATGTAACAATTCCTGCAGGACCAAGTGTTAGATGTGATACCTATCTTTATCCTGGCTGTACAGTTTCCCCATATTATGACTCACTTATGGCAAAACTTGTGACATGGGGTCAAACATTTGAAGAATCTAGAACTAGAATGCTTTCTGCATTAAATGATTTTTACATTCAAGGTGTTGAAACATCAATTCCTTTGTATAAAACCATCTTAAGTTCTGATGAATACAAAAACGGTGATCTTTCTACTGATTTCTTGAAACGCTATGATATGATTGATAGATTAGCAAAAGATCTTAAAATTGAAAAAGAAAATAAAACCGAGGCAGCTTTGGCAGCAGTGATAATTCATTCTGAATACTTTAAGAGTCGTATACAAAATACTACTAGCCATAACTCACACTGGAAAGATAAACTGGATTGATAATATGACAAATTACAAAATACAAGATATTGAAAAATCATTTGATGGAAAAGTTGTAGAAAATCTTGGAAATAATGATTATGTAATTAAAATTAATGACGCTGAACATAAATTAAAAATTATTAGTATGAGTTCAAATGGAATTGAATTTATTTTAAATCAACAATATCATAAAGCAAAATATCTTGAACAATCAACAAATGAAATGAATATTGTAATTGATAATGTACCAATGACTATTAACTTGCATACTCATTTTGATAAAATTGTTTACAAAAATTCTGGTGGTGGTGGTTCTGGTGTAACACAAAAAGCACTAAAGAGTCAAATTCCTGGAAAAGTAGTTTCAATTTCAGTTACACATGGTGATTCTGTTAAGAAAGGTGATGTTGTTTGTACTTTAGAATCTATGAAAATGCAGGTTACAGTTAAAGCACACAAAGATGGAGTTGTACGTAATATCAAAGCTAAAGAAACTGGAATTGTTGCTAAAGGCGATATAATTGCTGATATAGAATAAAAAAATTATTTATTTTAAAAAGTTCTTAATTTCTTCATAATTTGGTTCTTTTAGTGGATCTTCTGAAACCCATTTGTAACCAATTTTTCCATCTTCCATAATTATGAATACTGAACGTTTTGCAGCATTGTAATCTTTAATGTGAAGTAAATCTTTAAGCAAAATATCATACTCTTTGATTGTCTTGCTGGTATAATCTCCTAATAATGGGAAATTGAAGTTATGTTTTTCTGAAAATGCTTTATTTGCAAAAGGTCCATCATTACTAATTGAAATTATTTGTGCACCCATATCTGATATTTCTTGCCATGAATCTCTAAAAGTGCATAATTCAACTTCACATACTGGTGAACTAGCAGCAACTATGAATGATAATACAATTTTTTTGCCCTTAAATTCATCCAAAGTCCTCATTTTCAATTCTGTATCTGGAAGTTCGAAATTTGGAGCAAGATCGCCTATGTTTAATGCCATGATCGGACTTTATTATTATCCTATTAATTACTTTACAAAAATAATTTTTGTAAAAACTTGATCGAAAAAACGAAGCATACCTTATTATACAAAAGTTAGAAATGCAAACTAAATTGGTCGGAGAAATAGCGGGCAATTACAGCACCGTAGTATTGATGTTTGGATTTGCCATTGTTGCAATGGCACCTGCACTATTAATTTCACGTATGATTTCACCTCGTAAAAAAAGTAATCCTGTAAAATTTTTGCCGATGGAATGTGGACAAGTTCCTAGTGGTGAAGGAAGAACTCATTTTATGATGCAGTATTATCCGTACATTTTGATGTTTGTCATTTTTGATGTTGTAGCAATTTTCCTATATGCTTGGGGTAGTGCTCTTTTAGAACTTCCAAAGAGTGCAACTTTACCTATGTTGGGATTTTTGGCAATAATGTTTGGTGCAATGTCATTTGCACTTTATCAATCAGGGAGACGAAGAATATGGTAGTTATTTATAGAAATAATGTTGATGGGGGTTGGGAATAAAATTGCTTAAAGATTTAGTAACACCAGAAAATGCAAATGTCTTCATTGGAAAACTAGGAGATATTTTAGAAAAAGCAATTGACAAACCATTGGGCTATGCTATCAATTGGGGTAGAATTTGGTCACTCTGGCCTGTGCATATTGAAACAGCTTGTTGTAGTGTTGAGTTTGGTGCAGCATCAAGTCCTAGATATGATGTTGAAAGATTTGGTATCATTGAAGCATTTGGTTCACTTAGACAATGTGATCTAATTGTTGTTCAAGGAACTATCACACGAAAAATGGCTCCACGTCTTAGATTAGTTTATGATCAAATGCCAGAACCAAAGTATGTGATTGCTATGGGAGCTTGTGCAATTACTGGAGGATTGTATTTTGATTCATACAATGTACTTCCAGGAATTGATGGAGTTCTTCCAGTTGATGTATATGTTCCAGGTTGTCCACCTAGACCTGAAACTCTTATCCAAGGATGTATTTTGTTGCAAGAAAAAATTAAGAGAATGAAGGCTAGGAAGTTTGTATAATGAGTACCGATACAAAACAAGTTATTGCTGAAGCAAAACCTGCTGAAGCAAAACCTGCTGAAGCAAAACCTGCTGAAGCAAAACCTGCTGAAGCAAAACCTGCTGAAGCAAAACCTGCTGAAGCAAAACCAGTAGCAAAATCATGGGTAAAACCTGTAGCAAAACCTATAGAATTACCTGCATTTGAAAAGAGTATTTCTGATAAAGTTGTTGAAAAATTTGGTGATAAAATTCAAGTTGAATTTGTTAAAGAAAATAGAGTTGGAATTAAAGTTGATAAAGAAAATATTCATGATGTAGCCGAATTCATTCGTGATGGGCTAAATTATGATCATGTAGAATCTGTTTCAGGTGTAGATTATCCACAAGATAAAGAAATTGAAGTTGTTTACCATATTGGATCTTATTCTGATTCATCCTTAGCAAAACAACTTCTTGTTTTAGCAACTAGAGCAGTAAGAGAAGAAAACCCAATTCCTGGAAAAGATGCAACAAAATTGCCTACTCTTAGAGATATATTTTACAGTGTAGAATTTCATGAAAGAGAGGTTTTTGAAATGTTTGGAGTTTACTTTACTGGTCACCCTGATAATAGACGATTACTCTTGCCTGAAGATTGGGCCGATTTACCTCCTCTTAGAAAGGACTTTGCAATAAAGGGACGATAGAGATGACTAACGAATTACCTCCTGGATTAGCAATCCAAAAAGTTGATGAGAGAATCATGACTCTCAATGTTGGACCTCAACACCCTGGTTCTGGACATATGAGAATTATTGTACAAATTGATGGTGATTACATTGTTGCATGTGATCCTGATCCTGGATATGTACATCGTGGAGAAGAAAAAATGGCTGAATATAGAAATTATATTACAAATATTCCTCATTTAGAAAGACCTGTAATTCATGATTCTTGTAATATACTTTATCCATATGTCTTAGGTGTAGAAGAACTACTTGGCATTGAAGTTCCAGAACGTGCAAAATATGTTCGAGTTATTTGTGCAGAATTAAATCGTTGTATCTATATCATGTATTGGCTTGCCATCTATGGTATTTTCTTAGGTCACTCTACAATGTTTATGTGGCCAGCAGGTGATCGTGAACTCTTGATTGATCTTATGGAAAAAATTAGTGGTGCAAGAGTAACACATGCACATTTTGTTCCAGGTGGAGTTAGAAATGATTTACCTCCAAACTTTGAAGAAGTATGTTTGCGTCAAATAAATTACTTTGAAAAACGTATCAAAGAATATGCTGCAGTATTTTATGATAATCCAATTTTAATTTCAAGAACAGAAAATACTGGAGTTCTTTCTCGTGAAGACGCAATTAGACTTGGAACAACTGGTTCTGTACTTCGTGCAAGTGGAGTTGATTATGATCTTAGAATAAAGGAACCTTATGATGTCTATGAAGAATTAGATGTTCATAGTCCTGTGATGAAAGAAGGAGATTCTTATGCACGATCTAAAATCCCATGGCTTGACATGTTGGAAAGTTGTAATATAATTAAACAAGCATTACAAAAAATGCCAAAATCTGGTTCTGTTAGAGTAAAACTAAAACCAAATCCAAAAGGAAAAGGATTTGATTCAGTATACAAACGTGTAGAATCTGGTAGAGGCTCTTTAGGATGTCATATTGTTTCTGATGGTAAAGTTGAACCATACAGACTAAAACTAAGTGTTCCTTCCTTTAGAAATCTAATTGCACTACCATATCTTCTAAAAGGTGAAAAGCTTGGTAACATGCCATCTGTTTATTGGAGTCTTAATTATTGGCCAGTGGAGGCAGACCGATAAATGTCTGTTATTGCACCTGATTTCAAACTTAGTGGATTCATTAAATCTTTAATCACTGATATTGTTTGGGCTCTTCTGATAATGTCATTAATTGGTATCCCTGCAATTATGATGATTTTATTTTTTGTTCCAATGCCAGTTATTGATGGAGAATTACTTACACCATTTCTTGCATTTACGTATATAGCGGATCCTTCACGTACACTTCCACTTGTTCAAGCATTCATGGAAACAGACATGTTTAAGATAATGGCATTTCCTGGATTTGGTTTTGCAGCATTATTAGCTGCTGGAACAATTTTTGTTGAAAGAAAAATGCTTGCAAAATTACAATTAAGAGTTGGTCCTTTTTACTGTGGTAAATTTGAAGGAATTTTACAATTAATGGGTGATGGTTTAAAATTAATTTCAAAAGAAATTATTATTCCTGCAAAAGCTGATAAACCTATTTTCTGGGCAGCGCCTGTTCTTTTTGTAGCGTCAGCTGCAGCATTTGTTGCATTAATTCCTGTTGCCCCTGGTTGGGTAGTTGCAGATGTAGATATGGGACTACTTGCTGTCTTTGCAGTTATAGGATTTTTCCCAATTGTTACAATTCTTTCTGCATGGTCTGCAAATAGTAAATTCCCATTCATTGGAGGAATTAGAGCATTATTCCAAATGGTTTCATTTGAAATTCCATTAATCTTATCTTTGTTAGGAGTTGTAATGGTTACTGGAACTCTTAATTTATCTGAAATTGCTGCAAGTCAATCTAGTTTCCCATGGATTCTATTTTTACCAGTTGGAGCAATTGTATTTTTCATTACAATGCTTGCAGAATTAGAAAGAATTCCATTTGATTTACCTGAAGCAGAAAGTGAAATTGTTGCTGGATGGTTAACTGAGTTATCTGGAATGATGTATGGACTTGTTCAATTAGGAACATATCTCAAACTTTACGCATTTGCAGCATTGTTTACTGTATTGTTTCTTGGTGGTTGGAATGGTCCAATGATAGTACCTCCATTACCAATGGAAATTGCTACTCATGGATTGGAAATGGGTCCAATTACAGTAAAAATAGGTGGATTGGAATCATTATTTACTCAATTAATTACTCAAGAAATGCTTAATGGAACTTTGATGTTTGTTCTAAAGACAGTTGGTGTTATTTTCTTCATCTTATTACCTAGAGGTGTATTTCCAAGAATTAGAGTTGATATGCTACTAAATCTTGGTTGGCATAAATTGATCGGACTTGCATTCGTTAACATCTTTATTGCACTAGGCTTGGTTTATGCTGGAGTGCTAGGACCAGGAGGTTTACAATGACAAATACTGCTACAGGTATCATTCGTGCACTAAATTCTGGAATTAAACATATTGCAACAAAACGATTTACTCTTCGTTATCCTGAAGAGAAACTAAAATTTGTAGGTGATGGCTATCAATATGACCCTGCTACAGGTGTTGGAATTGCTGGATTAAAGGGACGCCACATGCTATTTCATGATCACTGTACTGGATGTCAATTATGTTCTATTGCATGTGAGGGTGTTGCTGAAGCAATTGCTATGGTAAAAGTTCCAGAAGAACAAAAACAAAACAAAAAATCTATTATGCCTCAAATTGATTATGGAAAATGTGTTTTTTGTGGTTTATGTGTTGACGCATGTCCATTTTATGCACTTTACATGACTAATGATTATGAATTATCTTCTTTTACCAAAGAAGGTTTGATCTATACTCCTGCACAACTTCAAGTTAAACCATATGTTGCACAGGACAGTGAAATCATAATTACTAAATGGGGAGCAACACATGGCTGATGCTGCATTTCTTGCTCTAACCGTAATTACAATTGGTTCTGCAATTGCAGCACTTGAAATGAGATCATTGATTTATGGTTCCATTGCATTAATGGGAACTCTTGGTGGTATTGCTGGATTTTTCTTTTTACTTGATGCACCATTTGTTGCATTGTTTCAATTAGCAGTTTATGTTGGTTCAATTGCTGTTTTGATTCTATTTACTGTAATGCTTGTAAAACGAGAACTTATCTTTAAAAATATTGAAGATAGAAGAAGAAAGTTTGCCGGAATTGGTTTGATGTTAATTATTATGGTATCTTTAGGTGCTGTGTTCTTAGATTCTGGAATTAAAACAATAACTACTGATGAACCACCAGTTGATTTTAGAGATATTGGTACTAACTTTGTAACTTATTATTGGCCTGCATTAATTTTGATGGGTTTAATTTTAGCCGGTTCAGTAACTGGTGCACTAGTTCTAGCTAGAAGGGAAGATGTGGAAAATGACCAACGAGCTAGTTGATTTTACATTAGTTTCTGTTGCCTTATTGGCAATAGGAATTTACGGACTAGCAGTAAAACGTAATTTCATTCGAATGTTATTTGCAGTTGAAATTATTATCAATGCAGCAAATCTTAATCTTGTAGCATTTGGTAGATTCTTGCCTCATGCTGGTGGTCAAACTTTAGCATTATTCTCAATAGCAATTGCTGCAGCAGAAGTAGCTGTAGGATTATCGTTAATTATTGTAGCATACCGTATGTATCAAAATGTCGATATTGCTGACTTCAGGAGCTTGAAGGGATAATGGAATATGCACTATTACAGGCAGTTTTCCTGCCATTACTACTGTCTCCAGTAGCATATATTCTTGGAAGAAAATTAGGTCCTACTCCAGCAATGTGGTTTACATTTGCAATTTTACTTTACACTACAATTCTTGTAATTAATGCAGCCCTTTCTGGAACAGTAGAGGAACATTATCCATGGACAGAACAATTCGGAGAATTTGGTTTCTTGTTAGATGGACTTGCATCACCATTTGCAATTATGATTTACGTACTATCTACAATCTTGGCAATCTACTCTAAGCCATACATGATTCATAAATTCCATGAACAATTTGAAGAAGAACAAAAAATTAACACTTCTACAAATGGTCAAACTTCAATTGTTGAATCATCTGCTCTTTCAAATTATGTAAATGCAAAATCTGGTCTTTACTTTGCACTTTATCTTGTATTTGCAATGGGAATGCTTGGAACAGTTCTTTCAACTAATCTCATTGAATTTTATATTTTCTTTGAAGTCATGTTAATTCCTGCTTTCTTTTTAGTTGCCTTATGGGGTGATGGACCAAGAAGAAAAATCGGTTTAATGTTCTTATTTTGGACTCATGCAGGTGCAGTTGTTTTATTATTAGGATTTTTAATGATAGGACTTACACTTGGTAGCTTTGACTTTGCAGATATCAAAGAATCTGAAATTCCTGCAGATATTGCAATGTATTCTGCTGTCGCAATTTCGATAGGTCTTGGTGTTAAATTAGCAGTTTTCATGTATCACATTTGGCTTCCATATGTTCACGGTGCAGCACCTACACCAATCAGTGCATTATTGTCACCAGCAATGATTGGAATTGGAGCTTATGGTCTCTTTAGATTAATTGTTGAATTCTTACCTGCGACATTTTCAGAACTTGCAATTTGGTTCCACATTTGGGGTCTTGTCACTATGATCTATGGTGGTGCAATGGCATTAATGCAAGATGATTTGAAACGTTTTCTTGCTTATTCTAGTATCAGTCAGATGGGATATTTGTTATTCGGTATAGGATCAATGTCTGCATATGGTCTTGCTGGTGCTGAAATGATGTATGTTACTCACGCTATTGGTAAAGGCATTCTCTTCATGATGGCTGGAATTATTATTGTTAAAGTTGGAACTAGAAGTTTCTCTAAACTTGGAGGACTTGCTGGTAAGATGCCAATCACTGCAGTATGTGCAGTAATTGGTGCATTAACAATAATGGGTGTACCGCCAACTAGTGGATTTATGGGTGAATGGATTATGTTTTATGGTGCATTAGAAACTGCAATTGCAGAAGGTTCTACAGTTAGAGCAGTAGCATTTGGATTAGGTCTAGTTGCAACAGCACTTACAATGTCTTACATGCTTTGGATGCTAAAACGTGTATTCTTTGGAAAACTTCCTGAAAATCTCCAACATGTCAAAGAAGGAAGTTGGTACATGACAATCCCAATGATGGTTCTCGCAGGATTTTCAATTGTAGTTGGAATTTATCCAGATATTTTCTTGAAAACAATTATTCCATACATGAACGGAGTGATGGGGGTTTAGATTATGGCAATTGAAGTTTTAGGAATGTCATTTGAAGTAACCAGTGCATGGTTAATCTGGATGCTTCCATTTGCTGCAGCATTAATTATGCCAGGAATTGGAAAATTATCTAAAAAATCAACTGGTTATGTTGCAGTTGGATTTGCTTTAATGAGTGCATTATCTGCAGCATCTTTAATTCCTCTTGCATTAGAAGCAGGTGAAGTTCATAGTCAAATAATGTGGATTGAAGCACTTGGTATTAAAGCAGGTGTACTAGCAGATCCACTTTCAATAATTATGGCAAATGTTGTTGGTTGGATTTCATTCTTGATTATGATTTACAGTACAGGATACATGAAAGGCGATAAAGACATTACAAGATTTTGGTTCTGGATGTTGTTCTTTATTGGTTCAATGCAGTTAATTGTATTATCTGATAATTTACTTCAAGTATTCTTTGGTTGGGAAGGTGTTGGACTTGCATCATATGCATTAATTAGCTTCTGGTATCGTGATAAAAAGAAAGATCATGTTGGTGTTGAAGGACGTACTGTTCTTGGAATGTTAGATTACTATTCACCAACACACGCTGGTATGAAGGCCTTCATCATGACAAAAGTTGGAGATGTAATGATGATTGCTGGTATGCTTTTGATATTCTTGTTTGCAGGTACTTTTGGATTTAAAGAATTAATGGGTGACACTGATTGGGCAACTGCGATGGCTGCTCAAGGATTACTAGTTCCTGCATTTGTTTTACTATTTGGTGGTGCGATGGGTAAATCTGCGCAATTCCCATTAAACGAATGGTTGTTAGAAGCCATGACTGGACCTACTGCAGTATCTGCATTAATTCACGCAGCAACAATGGTCAAAGCGGGTGTGTTCTTGGTAGCAAGAATTGGTCCAATTGTATTTGCTTTGAGTGCTGCAGGAATTATGGCTGATCAATTCTTTGAAATTATTGCTTGGGTTGGTGCAATTACTGCATTATTACTTGCAACTCAAGGTATGGTTAATCCTGAAATTAAGAAAGTTTTGGCATATTCTACTGGTTCCCAAATTGGTTACATGATGATGGCATTAGGTATTGCAGGATTATCTCATCAATATGTAGATGGTTATACTGCAGGATTTTTCCATTTAATTTCTCACGCAATGTTTAAAGCTTCATTATTCATGGCAGCAGGAGCTCTGTTGCATATTGTTGGTTCTAGATTTATGACAGACATGGGAGGTCTGAGAAAACATATGAAGAAAACTTATGCTTTCATGTGGGCTGCGGGTCTTGGTTTGATGGGAGCACCATTTATCACAACAGGTTTCTGGAGTAAGGATGCAATCTTTGCTGCTGTATATGAATCTGGAAATGAATGGGCATTACCGTTATTCCTTATCGCTATTTTGACTGCTGTAATTACTGCATTCTATACCACAAGAATGCTTGGTATGGTATTCTTTGGAAAGAAGAGTAAGCATATAGAAAAGATGGAAGAAGAAGGACATCACATTCATGAAGCATCAGCATCGATGTGGATTCCATACGGAATACTTGCAGTACTTACAATTGGTATTGGTATAATTGGATTATCTGCTGAAGAAGGAATACATCATGTATTTACTGAATACCTTGAGAACTCCTTTGGTATTCATAGTGCCCATGTTACAGCAGAAGCATCCATCTTACCTGGATTCTTACAAGGACTTAATCCAATTGCACTTGGTTCATCATTAGTGGCATTTGCTACAGGTATTGGATTAGGATATATCTTCTACATTGGCAGATGGGTTGATCCTGTTAAATTTGTAAATTCAAATATCTTCTTTTATTCAATTCACAAACTTTTCTTAAACAGATGGTATCTTAATGCCATGGTATACTGGTGCTTTGTTACAACACCATTATGGTTAGCAAGAGGTGTTTCTAGATACTTTGAAAAGACAGTAATTGATTATGGTATGAACGATGGCGTTCAAAAAGCAGTTAGTTGGAGTGCTAAAGTAATTCAGGGAACTCAAACTGGTGTCTCACAATCTTATCTATTTGTATTTGGAGCAGGATTATTATTTGTAGTCCTGATATTGTTGATATAGGAGATTTGATGACATGTTAGAAATTACTTCAACTCCTTTGGTAATAATGGCAATATTGGGTACCGTTGGTATTCTTCTCCCCATCATTAGTATTGCAAGAAAAGAACAGGGTTCTAATTCATTTTATGCTATCATTGCATTTTCTGCATTAATCGTATCAATGGGATATGTTGGATATCAATTCATTGAGGATAATGTTTCTGCATCTGCATTATTCTCTGAAGACGTTGTAGTTGATGATGCATTTGGTGGATTCTTTGCAATAGCAATGTTAATTGTTGCTTTGTTCACCACTGTTGGTTCTTTTAATTATATGCGAAAACATAATTCTCCTGCTGTTTACTATTCTCTAATTTTACTTGCAACTATCGGTATGGTACTAGTTGCATATTCTACTGATCTTGTAATGCTATTTGTTGCATGGGAACTAATGAGTATTCCAACATACATTTTGGTTGGATTTATGAAAAAGAATCCAAGTTCAAATGAAGCAGCTTTGAAATATTTCTTGTTTGGTGCATTATCTTCTGCAATCATTGTTTATGGTATTTCACTTTCATACGGATTAACTGGTTCTACAAATATTGGAGAAGTGATTCAGGGCTATTCTGTACTTGATCCTTCCTTACTTCCACTTGCACTACTTTCAGTTGGATTGTTTATTGCAGGATTTGGATTTAAAATGGGACTTATTCCATTCCATCAATGGCTTCCTGATACTTATGAAGGTGCACCTGCACCAATCACAGCTCTTCTTGCAGCTGCAACTAAAAAAGCTGGTTTTGCTGCAACAATTAGAATTGTAATTTTAGGAATGGTAGTTTTACATCTTGATTGGAGTTTAGCACTTGGTATTATTGCAGTTATGACAATGACTATTGGTAATGTTGCAGCAATTATGCAAAAGAACATTTCCAGAATGTTAGCTTATTCTAGTATTGCACATGCAGGTTACATCCTAATTGGACTTGCTGTTGCATCACATAGTTCTCTTGGTTTACAAGGTTCTTTGTATCAAATTATGAATCATGCCGTAATGAAAGGTGCTGCATTTATTGCAATTGCAGGAATTGTTACAACTCTTGCAGTAACTCATATTGATAAATTAAAGGGACTTGGAAGACGAATGCCTATAACTGCTTTAGGTTTAGTAATTGCATTATTTGCTTTAGCTGGTATTCCACCACTTTCTGGATTCTGGAGTAAATTGATGTTATTTGGAAGTGCATTAGATGCCGGTTCTGCATTATGGTGGGCTCCATGGCTTGCAATTGCAGGTGTTCTAAACAGTGCATTGTCACTTGCCTATTATGGTTGGTTAACTAGAAAGATGTACTTTGAAGGTGAAGATCAAAAGAGAGTTGTTGAACCAAAATCTATTATGGCAGTTATGATATTCTCAACAATCTTCTTAGTAGGATTTGGTGTTTATCCAGAACCATTAATTAAATTTGTAGAATTTGCAACTCCAGTTATTGATTTAGGAATTATGCCTTAAACGAAGTAAATTTAATTAATTTTTCTAAATTCCTTTTTGCATCATTTTCTGGGATTTTTCTCAAAAATAATCTTGCTTTCTCAGAATATTCTTTTAGTAATTCTTCCATTTTGTTAAATCCATCTCTAGGATCTACACTTTTTTTAATTAGTAAATTAAATAATTTTTCTTCATTTTTCCAGTCTAGTAAATCATCTCTAATTTGATATGCAATTCCAATATTCTTTCCATACCCTGTTAATGCTTCAATTTGCTCCTCTGTTCCATTTGCAATTATGCCTCCAGTTCTAGCTGCAACCTCAAATGCAGTTGCAGTCTTGTATTCTATAACTTTTAGATAATCATCAAATGTAATATCTCCACTAGATTCTAATCTTCCTTCAATCATCTCTCCTTCACTCATCAACATTGCAGTTGTTGCCAAATCTTTTGTAATTCTGGCATTATCTAATCTTGATGATATTGCAAGGATTAATCCTAAAACAAAATCTCCTGTTAACACACTTGTATTGTATCCATATTTGACATGAAATGGATCTTTTTGTCTTCTCATAGTTTCCTTATCTATGATGTCATCATGGATGATTGATTCCATATGTAAAAATTCAACTGCACAAGATGCTGATAATACATTATCATCTATTTTACCTATACTTTCAGCAGCCAAACTCAAAATAATTGGTCTAATCCTTTTTCCACCTTCTAATGAATATTTTAGAGGCTCAATAAATTCTGATTCAGAATATAATGCAAGTTCTTTATCTAAGGCTTGATCAATTTTTTTGATATATTCACCATATGTTTCAAGTAAGGGATTGATCTCAATATTTTTTCTGTCCAAGATAATTGATCAAAAACTTTCGTTATTAGTAATTAAATCTTAGTGCTCCAGCCGGGATTTGAACCCGGGATCTTTGCCTTGAAAGGGCAAAATGCTTGACCGGTCTACACCACTGGAACCCATAAAAATTTCTCTTTTAGATCATAAAATCTTTTGGTACACAACAAAGATTTTTGTATTGGGAAATTTAATCATGAATTATGAACTTAATTCAAAGAATTGATCAAATTATTGAAGAAAGAAGCTTACTAAAACACCCATTTTATGAAATGTGGTCTGATGGAAAATTAACTCAAGAATCTTTAGCAGGATATTCAAAGGAATATTTTCAACTTGTAAAAGCAGTTCCTGAATTTATGACACCCATCATTGAAAAAGCACCTAATTCTGTTATTACTGAATTAACTGAAAATCAACAAGAAGAATCTGATCACATCAAACCATGGATTAGTTTTGCAGGACAACTTGGTATTTCTGAAGATGAATTAATTTCATATTCTGGATTAGATAAAACCAAAAAGGCAGTATCTGATTTGGCTAAATTAATGAATACTTTTGATGGAGGTGCATGTGCAATGTATGCATTTGAAAAAGAAATTCCAAAAATTAGTCAAACAAAACTAGATGGATTATCTGAATTTTATCAAATTACAAGTGATAAAGCAACTGAATACTTTAAACTCCACACTGAGGCTGATATTAGACATACTGCCTCTTGGAGAAATATCTTAGAGAAATCTAATGCTGATACAAGTGACTTAGTTAAAATTGCTGAAAAATCTGTTTTAGCACAAAATCTGTTACTTGACAGTTGTTATGATGAATATTGCTAATCTCATAACATTTTATACCTGAAAAAAAATTCATCATTTTAGGGCCCGTAACTCAGCTTGGTAGAGTAACCGGCTCATAACCGGTGAGCCAAGGGATCGAAGCCCTTCGGGCCCATTATTTTCAATTAGTTTTAAAATGAGACTATACAAAAATTGTTGGCTGCAATGAAGAATCAGAGTTATATCTGAAATTGATGATTGGAAGGCATTTGTCTGAGCTGCCCAAATTTATTTATTAATTTGTTTTTTTACTTTATCTAGAATTTCTATATCAATCATTTTTTGTTCATATAACACTTCTGCAATTTGTAATATGTTTAGAATTGAATGCATTTTTACTCCAAGTTCTGCAAGAGCTTCATCTGCCCCTTCCATTCTATCTACAATAATATATGCATCTTTTACTGGAACGTTTACCTCAGTTAATGATTTTATTGCATTTACAACTGAACCTCCAGTAGTTGCAACATCATCTATCATAACAACTTTCATTCCATCATGAATTTTTCCTTCAACTGATTTTGAAGTCCCATAATCTTTTGGTTTACTTCTAACATAGATTAGTGGTTTTACTGTTTCAATTGCTAATGCTGATGCAATTACTAACCCCCCTGTTGGAACTGAAACAATACTTTCAAAATTTTCTAATCCTATATCTTCTGTAATTTGATTTTCTAGATATTTTATCATCATTCTAAACTCATGTGGATAGCTAGGGACTAATCTTAAATCAACATAATATGAACTGCTTTTTCCACTAGCTAGTGTAAAATTTCCAAATTTTATTACCTCTTTTTGATGTAAAAAGGTCACAAATTCTTTCACAAACTCCATATCAATATTCACTACATTGGATTTATTTTGGTTTGTATTTAGTATCTATTATGCCTGAAATTTGGTTGAATTATGGGATCACAGATGTAGTTTTGGACATAAAAGCTGAAAATTTAGAGCAAAAAATTGATTCTGATGGCAAAATTTTGGATGATTCTGCAATTACTGAGAAACTCAATTCCATTGATTTATCCAAACCGATGGAATTAGTAGTATTACACAATTCCAAATCTATTCTAAAAATTATTACTTCACTATTCACATTATGTGAACAAAAATCAAAATCATTTCCAAAAATACTAGCTGAGAAAAAAATTCTAAATTTGGTTAAATCAGGCTTGCCTGAAGGTAGTTCAATTAATGAATTTGATGATGTTGATATTTCAAATTCAAATCTTGTATTTATGGGAGAGATGGGATTTGATGGTCTATTTGGTTATGAAACTGTTGCAACTCGTCTAATCAAAAAATTTGGTGAGGAATCTATGCTTTCAGCATATGCAAAAAGACAGGGGAATCTTCCAACACCTGGACAATATCCTGAAAGTTTAACCGAAGCAAAAAAATTCACTGATAATTTTGAAATCCAAGCCATTGAAATAATTGCAAATTCTGAAGGAATACTTGATTTTACAATTGGTCATCCTTCTCAAACACTTTCTACAACTAAAATTTTAGAATCAAATTCGATTAAAGATATCGGGCAACATAAAACTATGATCATGAGTACCGGTAAAGATGCAAGTAATGATACCTTGGGGAATTCTTTGTCTTCTCTTTGGAATTGTTCAAACGCTATCAAAAAAGATGGTCTTGCAATTTTAGTTGCTGAATGTAAAAGTGGTTTAGGTTCTGATGCAATTCAACAATACATTGAAGATAGATTGACTTTAGAACAATTACGAAACCCCACAAAATATGTTAATGGTATGGAAGATTTACTGTTTCTTTCAGAAATACAAAAAAACTTTCAAATTGGATTAGTTTCCATTTTACCTGAATTTTATGTAAAGAAACTTGACATAATTTCTTTACCTGGGATAAAATATTCTATGGATTATATTTTAAAAACACAAGGTGCTAGACAAAAAGTTGTAGTAGTATCTGATGGTGCTAGACTTTTTCTAAGGTAAAATTCCAGAAAATAATCCTGATGGTAGTGGCGCACACAAAACTGCCAATACTATAATTCCAATATATGCGAGTTTTCTATTTCTTGTAAGTGGAGATATGTCATCAAGTGGAGTTGCACTTGGATTTTTGGCTGACATTACCAAAATTAAGATTGCCATAAGCCAATAATTTAGTAAAACAAGTACTAACATACTTCCATAGGTTGCATATCTGTGGATTTTTTGACCCAAAAGAGTTCTTGCCATATGGCCTCCATCAAGCTGCCATGCTGGAAGTAAATTCAGGAATGTAATTAAAAATCCAATCCATGCTGCAAACATTATTGGTGTCATAATTACTTCATGACCTGGTCCTCCCTTACCAAATACTGCCAAACTTGCAGTCATTAGTAATGGCTCCCCTTGTTCCCATTCAACTAATATTTGTTCAGCAAACAATCCTTCAGCTATTCCTTGATCTAAAATTGGTGCAGTATATGCTCCATACAGTGAAACTATGATTGTAATTACAAGTCCTGCAATTGGTCCTGCAATAGCTACATCAAATAAAATATTTCGATTAATTGTTAATCCTTTTGATTGGATAAATGCTCCAAATGTTGGAATTCCAATTACTGGTAAACCTGGAATAAAATAAGGCCAACTTGTTTTTAGTTTATGTGCTTTTGCTGCAATAATATGTCCAAGCTCATGTGTCCCTAAAATTCCTAATAAAGCAAATGTGTAAACAATTGCCATTTCAAATGGATCTCCTATTTCGATAATGGAGTTTGTTCCAGATGTTCTATAGTAACCATCAATCATTACAAATGATATTACAATTGCAAACAAAAATCTGGGTGTCCAAGTTGCATTGAGTAATTTTCTAGGTTTTTTTACTGTAAATTTTTGAATTTCAATATAGATTCCATCATCTTTTTTTAGCAATTTACCAACATAACTCATATTTTCTAATTCTCTTGCTAAATCTTCAAATTTTATTTGAAATTCTGGATTTGTAATTTTAAACTCTAACGTAAATTCTGTTTTTATGAATTCATCTACATCAAAAATTGAATTAACTAATGAAATAATGCCTTCTTGAGAATCTTCTTCCATCTATTTTGTATCTTCTTATTCCATTAATGATCTTTTTGTTTAAAATTAAATATTGATAGTTTTATGCTATAATCATGCAAGTGATTTTGAGACAATTGGGTGACTGTAGTATACGTAGAGCTGCTCCTAGCGATCTAATCTCAGTCATGGAAATTAACCTCAAAACCTTACCTGAACATTATTCTGACTATTTCTATGAGTCATTATTGCAGGAATTACCTGAAGCATTTTTGGTTGCCGAAATTGATGGTAAAATAGTTGGATATGAAATGTGTAAAACTGAATTTGGATTTTCAAATTTTAAAAAATTAGGTTTTGTAAAAAAGGGACATGTGGTGTCAATTGCAGTTATTGACGAACATAGAAAAAAAGGAATTGGTAAAGCACTTGTTGAAGAATCTGTAATTGGTATACATGCTAGAAATTGTGATGAATTTTACTTGGAAGTTAGATGTAGTAATACTGATGCTGTTCGTCTTTATGAAAAACTTGGATTTGTAATTAGACAAGAACTTAATACATATTATCGTGATGGTGAATCTGCATATTTAATGGCGATTGAATTAGATTGAAAGTTGTAATAATTATTGCAATTGTATTGATGATGATGGTTGGCTCATCATCAATTGCTTTTGGTGTCATACTTGTATTTTTAGATAAAGATGTTTATGAAATTCCTACTCCTGGTAATCCATTAACAATTTTTATTGATTCTCCTGGTAAAGTTATAATTTCTGTAAGTAATGGTGAAATTGCAACAGTATTAGGTGAAACAACTTCTGGTGAGTTTACAATTTACCATGATGATTATAATTTCATGGAAGGTACAATGCTAATTGCAAATCACATTAATGATTATACTCTAAAAGAATGGACAGATGTTTCAACCTTTTCTAAAAATGGATCAACTGAATCGGCAAAAGAAACAACTAGTGTAAAAACTGGTAATGGCGGTGGTTGTCTCATTGCAACAGCAACATACGGTTCTGAAATGGCACCGCAAGTTCAACAACTACGAGAACTTCGTGACAATCAATTACTAAACACAGAATCTGGAACAGCATTTATGACAATGTTTAACGATGTTTACTACTCATTTAGCCCAACTATTGCTGATTATGAGCGTGAAAA
>Ga0209709_10001867_pt1 | contig 18954 bp, 18 predicted proteins | sample ArcticOcean_MG_C_2_FD_187435 | JGI IMG/M metagenome (GOLD analysis project Ga0209709, IMG submission 187435) | Marine microbial communities from western Arctic Ocean - ArcticOcean_MG_CB4_136 (SPAdes) (version 2) | ecosystem: Environmental > Aquatic > Marine > Oceanic | place: Arctic Ocean... | reverse complement strand
TTTGATACCGTTACGACGGTTGCCTTTTCATGTTTGGTACCACCACCACGGTTACTTTTAGATGTTTGGTACCACCACTATGGTTACTTTTAGGTGTTTGGTACCGTTGTCACGGTTCTTATGTTTCGTCAACTACCGCCACTGTGGTTGTGAAACGCACGTACTATTTCGTCAATCTGTTGCTCAATTACACGACTGGAGAAGATCGCATTAACGTCTTCGGACTACGTGGGATGCTGCAAGCGTAGATTATCTACCGAGCCCGACGTGAGCGCCTGTTGGCGACGTGGTGCACAACGGTCTTTTTTTTATTACTTAAATACCAACATATGCCATCTACACGTCGATCGTCGCGTGGGCGCCATCGCCGATCGTCGCGTGGGCGCCATCGCCGATCGTCGCGTGGGCGCCATCACCGATCGTCGCGTGGGCGCCATCGCCGATCGTCGCGTGGGCGCCATCGCCGATCGTCGCGTGGGCGCCATCGCCGATCGTCGCGTGGGCGCCATCACCGATCGTCGCGTGGGCGCCATCGCCGATCGTCGCGTGGGCGCCATCGCCGATCGTCGCGTGTATACAGATCGTGCATAGTCCAAAATGGTCCTACATGCTTTATTGCCGCCACCTTCACTTTCATGCAACAGTGCCTGAGTCCATACGCTACGAAGTTTGATACCAAAATAACACTTCCCAAGTGGAGACCGTTGATACAGACCTATGACGAGCCAACCAAGATTTTGCAAACACTCTTCGGGACATACGCCAAAGTATTATATAAACCGGAGGAAGGCCATCCGGACCACGACAAATTCATTGTCCTAACGCCGACCACGCCGTTTCAGCTTCTGCACATTCTCACTAATAGTTTTGCAAAGTTCACACTTAAGGGGTTCGACAAGTTATCTGGAGAACATGTATGGCTAGGACCCAATCTTAAATCCTCTGAAGAGGTTGAGTTCACTGTTTACAACACGAATTTAGCTCGAACAGAGTATGAAGACATACGTAGTGGTAAAACGCCGGTAGTTGGGGGAATCATTGTCATCAGTGGGTCCCGCAAAGTCTCACATGCCGTCGCGTTCAATTCTAAAACAATATACAACTCTCAGTGTGCGAATGCGGATATGGTACTCGCACAGACTAAGATTGAAACACTAGGCGCGAGTGTCAATGTTGGACATGGTCCATATACCGTTTGGTTACTCGTGTTTCGGTCCCTAGAGAGAAAAGATACCGAAAATAAACCAACCGACTGGGATGATGACGATTGGTTGTCTGATAGGTCTGATACCAGGGCTTCAGCCGACCGTGAGCATGCGCAAGGGGATGAGCCTATGTGGTTACCAGCAGGTACCATATAACATGTGTAACGGTTTGTGCAACGTTTTGCAACGGCCAAATGTTTCGTAACGGACACCGAAAAGTGTCACGGACTGGTGTTTTGTCACGGACGGATGTCTCGTAACGGTCGAGGCCTTTGTAACGGTCGAACGTGAAACGGTCGGTACTCGTTGGAGATCCGTGACACTTTGTCATGCACTCTGCAAACTGTGTATACTTTGCGATATAAAGAGGTCATGTTTCCAAGTCGAGTGAGATGTCACGGCGCGTCTAACTTAAGGAAGTTGGGATGGACCGACTCCCTCCCCCCTAAAAAATATAGGGTGTAATATAAAACGCCCGTTACGATGTCACGGAAAAAAAGCAAGAGGGGCTCGCGTAAAGTATCAAGGCGTAAAGTATCAGGGCGTAAAGTATTGGGGGGTCCCAAAAGGTACCGCGGACCTCCTACAGATGACTCGGGGGGTCCCAAAAGGTACCGCGGACCTCCTACAGATGACTTGGGGGGTCCCAAAAGGTACCACGGACCTCCTACAGACGAATTGGCAGCATTTGCATGGTCTTCAGGTGATTATATCACACTCGGTTTTATCATTGCAGACCAACAGCTTCGACGCTTTAATCCCAGTAACCTTGCAGCCATTAGTGTTCCTGATTCAAGTCATTGGAAACTGAAAAGATATCATTGGAGCACGAATGGAACTGATGTCAATGAGTTTAACTCGGAGGGTATTAAAGATGCATTGGTAACAGCGCTTACAACTGAGGAAACACCCGTGTACATATTGATGTATGATAATGTTACTGTTAATTCAGGTAGAGCACCATTAAGTGAACGTATGCAGCGATATGTTAAACCCAGTAATAAGGCTTCCGTTGCATTGGCATCAGGAATAGAGGGATTAAGTGGTGTAACATTCCGCAGGAAACAGAACATTCTTTATGTCACTAAATGGATAAATGTACAGAACCAGAACCGATTTAAGGGCAACACATTGCATTACCCATTCTATACATCCATGGGGAAGGAATATCTGAACGTTTCCAAAGCCACGAATGTTACAACAGACCTCGAAGTCAAAGATATACCAAAGGCATCCTTCAATCAGCAATCGGCTAAACAACGCACATTTGGATCATCATCATCACCATCACTAATGGACGAAAACGCTATGTTACGAGAGGAAATCAGACGACTTAAAGCTCAACAGGGGCCACCTCAACACGTGCACGTTGGAAACAGTACAGGCTCTTCACAACAAGCTTTTCACAACACAGACATGTTTGCGCTTTCTCAAATGGCAGATATTCAGAGAAATATGGCTCTAATCGACTCTTTGGAGGCAACGGACAGTGGAATCGCAGCTGACTCTGCAGTTACCGTAGGTGACATGGACCCAACATTCGTTGCAGATGCAGGTGTTGGTGATGCAATGGCGATTAACGAGTGCGATATTAGTTGTGACGCTCCAGAATGTGGTGACTGTGGTGGTTGTTGTGATTGTTGTGGTTGAAAGAAAGATGGGACGTCATCCGACGTGCGTTTGAGACGCCGGCGCGCGTCGAGGGGGTATCCCTCCGTGTCGCATTCGGAGCACGGAGCGTCTCCGTCGAGGCAGCGTCCGTCGGCGTGGCGGCAGTACCGCATGAGAGTCGTCGTTGGTACACACGTTCCGGCGGTCATCCAGTTTCGTCACCCTTAGTTTCTCATGACGAAACGAATTGCGCAGTTCGTTGTACCAAACGCTTCGGTACCAAACAAGAAGAGCATGAACGTTGCCATGCTGCGTATTCTCGTTGCCGACTTGCGCCTCGGTGGCATCCCGGCGAGTCAGTGCTTCGTGTTCCTACACGCAATGGTCGGTGTCAAGGCGACACCGAACGATCGTGCAAAGAGGTTTAAGAAGATCATCAGGATCATGTTCACGACGAGGAAGGAGCGCATCCTTGTAGTACGTGCATTGCGCAAGGCAGTCCGCACGCGCAACGATGCGGCACCCATTATCGCTTACTCGACGTCAGTCATGAGTGCTGCTGTAACTCTGTCGAGCCTAACTGCGAACGAGTGAGGGGGTGACATGCGTGCACGACGTGTGTATCCGTGAGGCATCCAAACGCGTTCAGAAGGCGTGAGGAGGTTTTCGAAGCATTGTGTCAAGAGAGACGCACGTGCCTCACTTCACTTGTGGGTGGGGGTGGGGTGGGCTTGTTGACATGTACCGCATGCGTAGGGAAACTTTTGGACATTCCAATATGCTCAGTCGCTGAGGGTCGTTGGTGTCTCACGTGTTACACATTCTATGTGGGGTTTCTCTGTTGGTGTTTTGAAGCGTCAAGCTATCAATTTTTTTTCCGAGTCCTTCTCTGTGCATACGAATGACTCCTACCGCATTACACAATGCTCATCACACTCGTCGAATCGTCATCCGAACACTCATTCGGTTGCCGCCGCATCAACGCACCCATCCATCCCGCGATTCGCAACCACTCGTCCGTTTCCGGACCCAGGTAACGAAGATTCCGTCCCAACACATCGATTCTCCAGTCCAACATTCACACACACACACACAGAGGGGTCAAATGCTCGTCTTCTCCTTCACTCTGACGGGACGCGTTTCAACGAGTGTAGATATTGATCTGTGGAAGAGGACGCATGTTGTCGCGCTGGTCATTGGGGCGCAGCGTGCGTGAGATCGCCTGCGTGAGGATGGAGTCGGGAATGTTGCCTACGACGATGATGGAATCCGCAGAGGCGAGATCGGTGCCCACCATGAAGGTGTCGGTGACACCATAGCAGAGGAGACCCATCGGTTGTGGATTGGGAGAGTCAAAGTCCTGCTTTACCTTGGCAAACTCGGTCGCCTTACCGGAGAGCATGCGATCGACGCGCGTGATGTCGACTCCCGTGACGCGCGAGAGACGCGAAATGTCCAACTGGAGTGCGAGGTCCAGTCCCCAGAATGGGCGCTCGAGGACGACGAGGAGACGCTTGTGGCCGTGATAGGTCAGGTGGTGAATGGAGCGCGTCACATTGGCAAGGATGTTGTTGTTGCGCATCACCTGAGGGGTGAGTACCGAATCATCGGGCGTCTTGGGAGGGTACTTGTCGTCGTCGGCACGTTCGAGCAGTTGGCGCTCGCGCTCCTCGATTTGCTCACGAGTCACGTCGTCGACAATGTCCGCGCGAGGAATGGTGTTGCGAACTTCGGTACGACAGAATGGGCAACGATTGTTGCAGATGTCATAGCACTCGTCGCACACGCAGTACCCGCAGCATCCAAAGAGATTCGGATCGGTCATGCTCTCGTTCTTGCAGATGGGACACTCCTCATGAAACTCGGAGAGGCGCGACTGGAGGCGCTGAATGATGCTGCGGTCCGAGTTTGGGTGCTTGGAGGTGCACGTTTCGAGTACCTCAATGATGCGGGACGGGTGAACGACGCTATCGTCGAGCGTTTCCGTGAGACGCTCGCGCGATTCGTCCGTGAGGACGAACGACCCGATCTGGGAGAGAAGGATGTTCGTAAAGTTGGCAGGGACCACGTCGGAGGCTGAACCAGTGAGGTGCGCCGCCATGGTGACGCGACGACTGCGCACAAAGGTGACTGAGATGCCCACCGGAATCATGTCGCGCAACTCGTCGCGCACGAGACGACGGAACGGAGTGAGGGTCATCAGGTCCAGTTTGGTGAGCTGCTCCGCCGCCAGTTGCGCATCCTTCCAGCTGTGGTGACGGACGAGGCGTTCGAGCTGAGATGGAGCGAAGAGGTATCCGCCAAACTCGTCCTTGAGCCAGGAGCGATTGCCGTGTGTGGCCTGCTGGAGCGCCTGTGGCGTCGCCTGTGTGATCAGGTTTTTCATCACAAACGACTGATCGGTGGGCGAGCGCTCCTTGGGCGTCTTGACGGTGAACTCGTCCGTGATCACGACGGGAATGGTGACCGACGGATTGTGGCGGAGAACCTCCATGATGCGCTCGACGGGGACTACCCACACGACGACGGTACTCACAGGGAGGGATGCAGCGATGGTGGTGTTCCACTTCTTCCCCATCTTCTCCCAGACGTGAATGACGACTGTGGGATCCATGGCCTCCACACGAGGGATCATGCGCTGCGCGGTGGTCACGAAGTGGCGAAACGTCATTCCCGCGGCCGCAATGACGATCATGCGCGCCACCTTGGGGATGGGTGGACCTTTGACAAAGGTACCCGTGCTCTTCTGCCGGTATTCCTGCTTGAGGAGGTCGAACTGGTCACCTATGAGTTTGGAGAGTGCGGCCGCAATCGACCACGACGTCTTGCCACCCGCGGTACCCAGATCGCAGATGAATTTGTCGGGACAGGACCCCTTGAGCATGCTCATCTCGGACCCGATGGGAATCTTGCGCGCGCGCGACATCTCGTCCGGTGAGTAGCGCGCCAGGCTGCGCAGGTTATCGGAGGTGATCTCCACGCGTGTCGTCACGTCAAAGAGGTGCGACACCCAGTGTGCCGCGGAGAGGCGCTGCCACGCACCAAAGTTGAACGACTTACCCGAGTCCGGGTCAGCACCCAGACCGGGAGGAATGCGGTCCAGAACGGTGGCGATCTCCTCCTCCGTGTGGTCGCGCACCCACTTCTGCAGCTGCGCGTTCAGGTTGTGTTCGTGCGTAATCTTGTCCTCACCCACGTTCCTCCACTTCATGTACTCCTTCTCCGAGTGCCATGCAATGTTCGAGTACGAGATGTAGTTCGTGTACGCTCCTGGTGGACGCTTGAACCAGGTGCTTGCATCCTGGTAGTCGGTCTCGTCCTCCACATCTACGACGACGGGAGTTTTCAGCTTGCGTGCAAGTGCGAGTGCAAGGTCGGTAGGCATGAGTCAGGTGTCTCTCGTTTTGGTTGGTACAGGACCACCGTCTGGTACAGGACAGCTCAACCGTAAGGGAACATTCGTACCAAAGTGAGAGACCTATTGTAAGATCGTCGCGCAAAAAAACAGGTAGTGATAGAGAAGACGGATGGTGTTGGACGTGGTCGGAGAGTTGGTAAAACAATTTCGCGAGGGTCGTGGTGTGACGGAGGCGCAGCGCAAGCGCATGACGGATTCGTTTAATTACTTCCAATTGAGCAACAATGCACGTCACTCACAACTGCGGTTCCAGATCCCGTTGGACATCGACATGTTTCGTGAGATCAACGACGTGATCCGCAGGTCACCACTTGCCGGGAAACGCATCGGTGAGGATTGGCTGCCGCAAAATGCAGAAGTAATCCGGAAGCGGACGGATGATGATCGGTGGGTGTCTCGTGAGGACATTCGTGTGTTGGATGATGTATGTACAAGGTTTATGTCACGAAAATTCTTCCCGGATGCCTTCATTCGTATCAACATGACCGTAAACATGATTCGCATGTACGACACGATCGCACGGGAATGCAACATTCCCTACAAGATCGTGTTCAAGGGGGGAGTGATGATGCGTCTCATCATCCTGGAGTTTCTACACGACCTTCACGTCACCGTGCGCCATGAGGCGATCGATTACTTGTCTCAGGAACAGCGCGCCGTCGGTGTCTCCGACTTTGACTTTGAGATCGTTCCGGAGAATCGGTCCCAGGCGCCATCGGAAACGTATCGTCAGGTCATCGCCAACTCCCTTTACCTTCTCTGGCTGCGTAAGTACATGGAGGAAGGAATCATCGTCAAGGGACACACGGAGAGTGACAAGTACGATACGACGCATCACTTGATGAACACGGCATGGGACTACGCAGAGAGCGAGTACGAACTTCGCGACATGTTGCAGAAGGAGGTCGATGTCCTCCCGTCGGATCACCCACTCTCCGGAATCCGCGTGGATCACGTACACATCGTGCACCCAGAGCGGCGTCCACCGCAACTAGAGCATCGCACCCGCTTCGATTCACACGTACCGAACACGCGTGAAAACCTCTTCATCTTCAAGCGGAGCAGCGGAATGCAACAGGAGGTCCACGTTGCGCCCGCATACGAGGTGCTTCGTACATTGGGAGTATCCGAGAAGCTCAACAATTACCTTTCTCCAAGCATGGGGTCCCTGTACTTCACGTCCAACTTTCACATCGGTGAACACGAGGAACCCGTGCACGGGTTGAGCATAGTGAGCAACTTCCACCTCTCGCGCATGAAGCACGCCTTCTACATGTACTACACAACAAAGGACGGCAAACATCGCATCGACCATCTCGCGGGAGAGGTGATCGATCTCTCGCAGAGCCACTACGGACCTCTGGACAAGAGGAAACAGCACATGTATCAGGACCATCCAGATCCGTGGACTGAATACCCCATTCTCGAAGTGCCGGGTCAGGTCATTCGCTCGTACACGCTTCCTGCGCTTCTTCACGACATCCAGGACGTTCTGCATCACGGAGACAAGGTACCATGGCGGAACCAAAAGGTGTCCAAACGTCTCGTGCGGTATTGCGTCGTGCTCATCATCGTCACGTACGCGCAGTACATCTCCCGCACCGACAAAGAGAGCTCCATCCGCACCTTGATTTCATACATCGACGACCCCATGTGCATTCGTCGCGAACGCATGAGGAAAACGAAGGTACCACACGTCAACGAGTTTGCCGATCACGAGTACATGTCCATGAAGACTCACTGCACGAAAGGTGCAACGGGCAAGGATGTAAGACTCTACTATAGTACGATGAAGAAGCATTTAGAACGTCTATTGGATATAATGATACGCAATAGTCAGGCACACATGGCGCTTGCCAACAGTATTCCTCTCAATGCTATGTTCGTGGGACACAGCGACCAACTCGTCACAAATGAGGCGCATCGGCGTGTGCGGTGCGAGTTTCTACGCGGACGAACACCCTAGTACCTCTCTCTCTCTCTCTCTCTCTCTCTCTCTCTCTCTCTCTCTCTCTTTACCCTCCCGTGGAGGCGTCGTCTACGCCAATGCCCGCGGGTGTGATACGTGGTGTGCGTATCACATGCTCAGCGACGCAGGTCATCACGGATGACGTACAGGTCACCGGTCGTCGCATTGCTTGTGTCCATGATCTGACCGACGCATGGTTCGTAAAGGCGTGCCTCAAATCCTTCCAGGTGATCCCTCAGGTCCACAAGGTCACCGCGTAACGTGGTGGACTGGACTCCGTCGAACGACGACGCGAGTGACTGGATGGGGGACGTCTCCCTCGACTTGGTGCGCGCGGCGAGTTCCGTGGCGAAGAGCTTGGCGCGCTCGTTGGTCGACATGGGGCGCTGGGTGAAGATCGTGGCAGTCGCGGCGTTCATGTCTTCTCTGTGTTCTTCTCGTTTGGTACCAGATGGTGCACCGTCGAAAGACGGGGGTTGATAACGTCCTCTCGCCGTTTTTTTTGTCTTTGGCAGTTACAAACACTCGTTCGTACTTGCTACGGTCGATGCCGTTGGAACGTTCTTTACAGTAAGACACCGATCCGGGATCGAAGACTCCTGTCTTAGAAACCAGCCCGACTGACGCAGTCGGAACGAAGTTCCGTTCGCGATCGAAGATCGCCACATCCGGTTTCTAACATCACCCAAGAAACTCGCCTCGTTTCTAGCGCTGAGTTTCTAAAGGCTGGTTTCTAAGACAGGGGTCTTCGATCCCGGATCGATGTCGTACTGTGAACGATGTTTCAAGGGTCGGGACGTTGTTGCTCGAGCTGAGTCAAGTTGGCGTACTCGTGTGGACGGCACGCGAACCCGACACGCGTCCATAGAATATACGACGTCTCCCATGCGGTGAACACCCCGTCTCGGCACGACGCGTCGTCGAACAAATCGTCATACAGAAAGCAGCGCGACGGTTCGGCGACCTTGACGTAGTCGCAGGTGCAGTAGGTTCCAAGTGCCATGTCGCTACACGATCCGTCGCCACTGTACCCTACCCATGTGAGGTCGGTGGGTTCGCGAAGGGCAGACAGTGCAAGGAAGAGGAGGGAGAGAAATATCATTGTTCCGTTCGACACTTACTGTACACAATGACAATTTTGATGCACCATATCCAATTTTTCAACAATGCCAAAACGCTCCACAATCCCTGCCTACCATCGCATTCCCTCCGACTGCAAACACGGTCCCGGCTCCGCATTCGCCAATGTCACGGACGCAACTCGAAACTTTACACGATGCCTCGTCGTTTCTCTCCCCGCGAGTGTCGCAAGGGTGCGCGCGGGTTCACGATGCGCGCCAGTTGCGCGCCGTTTTCTACGCGAACGCGGAGAGTGCCGAATCGGTAGGCACCATCGGGTCTTCCTTGAAAGGAGGAGGGTCCTCCGTCACCTTCTTTACAATCTGCGCCATGTGCTCGTTGGTGAGTTTGTGGAGCATGGCTGGTAACTCCGACAACTTGCACACGACGCCTCCGTTCTTTTTGACGAGGTCGTACTGGCGGTCGAGGTCCGCAACGCCGAGGGCAACGTCGGTGGCAGCGACGTTCATCGTCGTCGACTCGCCCTCAAAGTCGTCCGGCACCTCCACCGTGTTGTAGGTGAGGACGGTAACGACAATGGGTTCGTTTGCGGGTCGGACAATGTCGATGGCGTTGGTGTCGCACGTGCCCACCGACTCTTCGGCGACGGAGACACGCGCCGAGTACGACTTGCCGGTGCACGCGCTACCACAGGAGCGGTACACGGGTGCACATTCGTCGTCGTCGTCATTGCTGGTCATTGCGAAGGACGGTAGACCGCGCGTGTACACCTCCTTCTTCTGCGTGTTGGGGACCGCCACGGTGACAAAGCAGTTGGTGCGCGGACCCATTCCGCGGATCCCCATTTCCACGGCGCGCGCCTTCTTCTTGGGGAGACCCTCCTCCTCCGCCGTCGCAGCGTGACCGACCATGCAGTCCTTGTTCGACTCGGCCTCGAACCAGTGGTTGTGGACCGTACCCGACGCGTCGACAGAGTGCGCAAACAGCTTGTTGCCCCCGGAGTCGTCGTTGTGCGCAAAGACGCCCTGAGCAGTACCTAACACAAGGAGGTTGCGCGGTTTGGTGCGCGAACGGGTCTGATACGAGTAGTGCTGCGGGACGATCTTGGTGAACGTTGTGCCCTTCTTGATGGGGACCCATGCAGTCTGGAAGCGGACGACCACCTTCTGGTTGACCCCCGTGTTGGTCTTGACCGAGGTGTATCCCATGTACTTGCACGTTTCCTCGATGTCGTCGAGTAGATCCTGCACGGAGACGTTGGTGCCGTCCTTGTCCACCATGAGGAGGTCTTTGGCGTCCATCACCCCCAGCGTCTCGTCCATGTTGGGAGACCGGATGAACTGACACGTGCTCCCCGCCTCGTCCACGATGCACACATCCGTGATGTTGGAACCAAAGGCAGACACGACCGGTGTACCATTGACGACGGCCACACCGCGCTGTCCATCGTTCCAGGCGGTCGAGCCTGCGGCGTAGCGGCTGTGCGCGTCGATGGCACGAAGGCACTCGTTCATCTGGGTAGCGTAGATCATCTCGTTTGCGTGTGCGTTGGTTTGCTTTCTTTTTGGATGGTACGGTTTCCTTCCGTTGGTACGCAGTTGTTACGCGTTCGTCGTCTTTCAACGTAGGGTCGTTTCGCTTGGTACTCTGAGAAAGAAGACGAGAGAGGTCGCAATGCACCGCCACCACACCGGATACGACACGGAGGAGGACGAGGAGATCGCCCAAGAGGTTCATGCGGGTCGCATCGACATCGCCGAAGGTGAAGTGATGGTGGAGCACCGTCAACCCTCCGACAGCATCGAAGACGCCTTTTGGTCCCGTGCGTCTACGCTTGTCATGAATACCATTTGTGGTGAGGAAGAATGGTTCAGGCCAGTGCATGTGGAACGTCTATACGACCTGCTCTCGTCGCGCACGATGGAACGCGACGTGATGAGCATTCTGGACGCCGGACACGCACGACGCGAACTGGAGGGAAGCGGACTGACCTTTCATTTGGGATGTGAGGTGTCCCTCGATGAGGACGGATATCGTTCCGGCGATCTTTCGTTTTCAGTTTGGATTCGCGCGCGACCACACAACCGCCTCACTCCTCCTGTCTCTCCCGCCGGCCGACTACGTTTCGACTGAGGGTTACGGTACCGACTCGACCTCTGGGACGACGTCACCCACAACCGAAAACCTTCCCCCACTCGTGTGAAAGTGGTGCGTCGTCTCTCCGTGGAGATAAGTGAACCAGTAGTACATTTTCCCGTCGTGTGTCGGTATCATCATGCGACGCGCCATGCGTCGTCCCCTGTGAGTGAACCGCACGGTCGCGATCGCAGATACCCGGCGCAGTGGCGGAGGGGTGCGCCAGCGACGATGGGCTTGAATACGCGTCAACATTAGTTTATTCCTTACGTTGGTACATGACTTGAATGCATTTTCTTGATAGGAAACGGCGGAGGAACGCCTCCCTCTCCGTTGCAGCATACAGTAAGACATCGATCCGGGATCGAAGACCCCTGTCTTAGAAACCAGCCTTTAGAAACTCAGCGCTAGAAATGAGGCGAGTTTCTTGGGCGATGTTAGAAACCGGCATGGAATGAGGTGGAGGAGAGGATGAAAAAGAAGGTGAGGGGTTTGCGCATCTGCCAAGAGGAAGCATGCAAGCTCCCACAAAATCGAGACCGCACGGGTGCATCGAACATCGGGATGCAATTCAACCGTTTGTTTGAGGGGAAACCACCCATCAGGCAGATGAACGAGGAGGAGGCGGAATTCAATCGTCTTCGACTTGTATGTGAACCATGTGCAACTTCGTGAACCGCGGGGCGGATGGCGCCCCTGGGTGGCAAATACCACTCTTCCGTTTGACGGTTACGTGAGACGTGTTTACCTTGGAAACCGGCTAGCTAGGGGACGCGTTTCTCGTCTCCGGTTAGAAACCGGATGTGGCGATCTTTGATCGCTAACGGAACTTCGTTCTTACTGTGTCAGTCGGGTTGGTTTCTAAGACAGGGATCTTTGCTCCGGTCCCTCAAATGTTTCCAGGGGGGGAGAGCCCACATGTACAATACTATGTAGAACGTCGTCGCATGGTCCGTTCCAGTACCTTGTGAAGATACTTCAACGGTTCCATGATGTCTTTAATCTCACGTTTCGAGAGGTCCAATGTCACGTGAGTGCGCACCGCCGATTCCACAGTGGGAACGATGTGTGAAATGTCGAGGTACTGTTCGGCGGAGTCTCGAATGTCCACATTGTGTATGAACGGCAGGAAGAGATGGTCGAGCTTCGGATAAAGTACGTTGAATACCTCTTCCAACATGACAACCGCGTCTTCATCCATTTGGCGCGTCTGTGAGGATGTGAAGCTCGCAAGAATGTCGAATGCACCCTGAGCGTGTCGCTCGCTTTTATGCGTGAGTGCAAAGATGACTGCCAACAGAACCTCGTAGATGCTCTTTGGTTTCGCGGTCGCCGCTGCTCCCATCGTCCTTTTGACGGGAGAGTCACCGAACGACAGCCGTCGTTTGCTTTTTCGCGAACGCTTTCGATCCTCGTGTCGGTCGCGTTCGGAACGCATGAATGCGAGTGAACCGTCGGAGGAGGAATCGTCACGCGAATGGACGATCATCGTACCCCGAAACCGTTTGTTGCGTCTACTAAGCATTCTGCGAGGCATCCGTATGTTACCCATTTTCTCTGTCCCACACAAAAAAAAGGCACGCTCGTCAGTATTGGGGACGTGATGCGTCTACCCCACACGTTAGAACATATCACAGACATTCCTCCTCCCAAATGTCCTCGCAACCGATAATGGCAACTGTCGTGGAGCCTCACGCGGCTTCTCCACAGACCGCGTCCATGGCGCGCTTCAACGCCACCGAGCGTCACTATATTCGCGGCATGAAACGCAAGGATCGAACGTCCATCGTGAGGATGATGGATGCCGACACGAAACGTTCCTGTGGGCGCATGGGAATGACACCCCTTCGCATCCAGGTGTTGCAATCCTCTCTTCCCGAGGACGTGAAGATGCAAATCTTCGAAACGCTGCGCACTTGCAACAGCGACAAATACGCGCAATGGGTGAAACGCGCTCTCCTACTACCCCTCGCCGTGCGCGCTCCACAACCGGTATGCACCTCGGTGCACGACGCCGTGGTCACAGCACGGGAATGCATGGAATCGGTTGCAACGGGATTCGATGAGGTGAAGACAGAGATCCTGAAGATCGTGTGTCAACACGCGTACGGGTCGCATTGCGTCTCGGGGTTCAGCATCGGCCTCGAGGGAGCCCCCGGGACAGGGAAGACGCATTTCTCTCGCAATGCAATCGCCAAGGCGTTGAATCGTCCTCTCGTGGAGATACAGTTGGGAGGCGCGACGGACATTTCCTATCTCCTGGGAATTATCTATCCGTACGAGGGGTCCAAGGAGGGTCGCCTCGCCGCGGGACTCATCGAGGCAGGGGTACGCAATCCCATATTTTACTTTGACGAGGTGGACAAGATCTCCGACACGGAACGTGGGCGCGAACTTGCCTCCGTGCTCATTCACCTCATCGATCCAACGTCGAACACGTCCATCCGCGACCGCTACTTTCATGGCATCAACATCGATTTCAGTGAATGTCTCTTCATATTCAGCTACAATGATGCCTCCAAGGTGTCTCCAATTCTTCTTGATCGCATCCGAACGTTTCAGATCCCGCTTCCCACGCTCTCTCAACGATGCGACATTCTTCGAAAACACATCGTCCCACGCGTGACACAACGCCTGAATGCGACACATGTCCTCGACCAGGATGCGATCGAGTTCCTCGCGGAGGTGAGTGAACGATGCGATGAGGGTATGCGCGGTGCGGAGAAGGACGTCGACAACATCATGTCGTTGGCGCAGCTGCATAGTGCGGAGCGCAAGGGGGACGGCGGAAAACGCATCACGCGGACGTTTGTACAGGAAACGTTGGCGAAAGAAGAGACGAAACGTTCGACGCGTAACGTCCCTCCTGCTGGCATGTATACCTGACCATTTGGTACCAACTCGCAAGACGCGTACCAACCACAGAAGAAACAATGCCTTCCATCACGATCCATGGCCTCCTCGAGTGCGCTCCCCATGCCCTGATGTACTGCGACGACATCCCTTCCCCAGTTTCGCACACGTTCATCTCGGAGAGTGAGCTAATGTGTGGTGAGCGCATCGTACCTGAGTATCCCGTTGCTGAACCTGCGCCTCCTACCATGGCGTACGTGCACAATCGTCTCGTCGCATTCGAGACCAAGGACATGACACCCCTCTGCCTGAAACCTCCCACCAAGGACCTTCGCAACCGTCCTCGCGACAAGGGGGAGGACGACCTTGCGTACGCGTACAACGAGTCCATGACCTCGTCTCTCAAGGCACCTTGTCGCGATGAGGAGTGGCTCTTGTGGATCAACTGGGATCAGGGGGCGTAGGCGATTCGGAGAGGAGCATCGCAATGTTCCTACATGTACATGTAGTTGTTGTCTGAATCGTAGGGGAGCAACACGTACGGATCGATGTCGTACTGTATTGTGTGAGTGCAGAATCTGATAAGAAGGTAGAGTCGGCACTTTTAAAAATACTTGACACCAACGTAAATGAAGCGCGGACATTGTGACGAATGGACCCACGTGCATATGCTAGATGGAGGGAGGAGCCTCACTTGCCGATCGAGTGTCTTGTGAATACGGCACTCCTGTATGCGAAACAACGCGCCATCATTCAGTTCGACGTCACCTATTACGACAGACCCATCGTTCGCAAGACCGTCACCGAGTTCGCGTCACAGTTGACGGACGTCATAGTGCGGAGAGACAGCTCAGACAACATCGTTGTGTACCTGACGTCGATGGCACCGCGAATCGAGGCGCGTCTGAAACAACGAGATGGAACCGTGGAGGGGGGGTTCCAGAGCACTGCGTTTGCGTTCATGTTGGATGGGCAGTTTTACGTCTGTACGGACGTCGTCGGGGCTGTTCTTAAACGTCCTGCGCCAGTGCGCGCGAGCATACACGTCATTGAGGATTCCAAAAGAATGGGGGCCATCCTTGTGCAAATGTGCAGCCGTCGTGGTTTGAGTCCACACGTCACGCAGCTGTATTCACGATTTCTATCCATCTCTCGTGCACTCGAGAAGCTGAACCCGAAACTTCAGACAGAACTCACGTTTTACACAAAACCGGGGATGTGGAAGGAGAGTCCGGAATACGTGACTCGCGAACTCCACGAGCTCCCGCCGTGACTGTGTGTGTCTGCCTCAGCGCGTCGACCGAATGCCGGTCATCAGTGGTTTGTTCTTCTTCTTCGACGCCGACCGTCGGGAGCGACGGCGCGCCGCAGTTTGAATTTTGAGAACGGACGACTTGCGTGCACTGTGCTTCCTCTTTGCAAGTGATCGACACACACCCTTTCCCCAAACTGTGTCCACTCAGAACGAAGGAGTCGTGTTCCTCGATGAACGCATTTGCCTCCGTTTCGAGTTCAAGTACGAGGTGTTGTCTGCCCTAAGTCTCGTTGACCTCAAGGACAAAGTCGCCGCACGGATTGCAAGTACGAATGGAAAGGAATTCAATCGTCTTCGACTTGTATGTGAACCGTGTGCAACTTCGTGAAGCGCGGGGCGGATGGCGCCCCTGGGTGGCAGATACCACCCTTCCGTTTGACGGTTACGTGAGACATTTACCGGCTAGCTGGGAGACGAGTCTCTCGTCTCCAGTTAGAAACCAGCTGTGGCGATCTTCGATCGCTAACGGAACGTCGTTCCGACTGCGTCAGACGGGTTGGTTTCTAAGACAGGGATCGTTGATCCCGGATCGATGTCTTACTGTACCAGACGCTCCTCGTGAGATAAGGTGCGAGAATTTTACATGCCAATAATGCAGATACGATGCGCGTCTTGTTGGTAGACAATTCGAAACCCGCCATACGGGTGCACACTCCCAAATTGGTGCAGATGCTCGAGGGCTTGCATGCCAATGTGACGACGTGCGAGTCTATCGACGACGTGTCGCGTGCATTGGCACCCACGGCACGACACACGTGGGACGCCGTCGTTCTTTCCGGGTCATCCCTCAACATGTCGGAGTCGCTCGAAACGTCCAGGATCTCCAAGGACCTCATGACCCTCTTGCAGATGCAAGATGTTGCGGTGCTGGGTATCTGCTTCGGAATGCAACTTCTTGCCGTCGTCAACGGTGGAACGGTAGGCCGTCTCAACGACGCGTGTGACGGGAACGCCAAGGTCAACTTTACGACGGACACGGTCCTCGGCGCGCCGCATCAGGACCGATGGGCATACTTCCACCACCAGGACGTGGTGACCAAGGTACCGCACAACTTTGTCACCGACGGATACCGCGCGGAGGACGGCGTGATTGCGTCGTTTCACTCGCAGCAATTGCACCGCTTCGGGGTGCAATTCCATCCAGAGGAGAGCACGGACGATTGCGGGCGTCAGCTTCTTCACAATTTTCTTCGCGTCGCACAGGCGGGTCGCGTCGTGCTCGCGCCCAACGTCCGCATCAGTCGTGACACCTTTGCGCGCGTTGCGATGCAAATGGGACACCAAAACGTCCGCGCCGTGGCGCATGCGTACGGTCTTGATCCACAACTTGTGGTGCACGTTTGGACCATGTTTCGTAAGATGTATCGCATTCCTGCCATGATGTTTTGACAATGCGGTAGGAATGGTTGGTGTGACACACGGTTCGGGAAAGTACATGGAGGCGCTGGATCGAGAGAGTTTCGATCTGCGTGCTGATTTTTTCGACAGGACCATCGAACAGGAATTCGGTAGAGTCCGCGCTCGCAGGAGGCGCACAATCGTTTGCGTGAGACTGCTGAGCGTCGGCGCATACAGTAAGACATCGAGTCCTAGAAGACGTTTTTGGTACCAACGGTAAGAACACGTCAAACCGTACCAACCAAAAAGAACCGAACATACGATGATGAACAATGGCGCGTACAAAACACGATCTGACATAGACGGTGTGCTCGCCGCTGTGGAGAGGACCCCATTTGCATTGACCTACGCATCCGAGGAACTACGTCATGACCCACAGTTCATGATGGACGCCATCAAGGTGAATCCGCATGCATTTGCGTTTGCGCCCGACGCTTTACGCGACGATCGCACATTCGTGTTCAACGTCTTGGCACGTGCACGTTCCTCGACCGTGCTAATGTGTGCATCGGACAGACTGCGGCGCGACCGAGATATGGTAATGCACGTCATCAAGTGTGTCGTCGACGAGGACGTTCTGACCTTGATGGAGACGTGGTGGGACGATCTAGAGGTTCTCCTCGTAGCCGTGGCAAGATTTTCTTTCTTGCTGAAATACGCCCCGGAACGAATCCGACACGATCGCGCCACCGTCCTCGCCGCCGTCCGTGTTGAGGGGTGTGCATTGGCGGGAGTGCCTGGCGAATTCCGCGACGACCGAGAGATCGTACTCGCCGCCGTCTCGAATTACGGAGGGGTGCTGGAGTACGCATCAACGACGTTACGTGCCGATCGAGAGATCGTACTCGCCGCCGTCGCAAACGGAGGAGACCCATTGTGCTACGTCCCTGATCACCTACTCGACGACCGAACCTTTATCCTCCAGGTCGTCACGACACATGCGCGCTACGACAAGTTTGATAAACCTCCTATCTGTGATTGCTCTGTGGACGACGTCCCGGAGCGGTACTTTGACGACCTTGAGATCGTCCACGCTGCCGTTGCGCACGATGGACACACGCTTTATAAGGTGTCGGACCGGTTGCGTACAAATCGGGAGATCGTTCTCACCGCCGTTTCGAATTTCGGATGCGCTCTCAAGATATTCCTGTACGGGCCAGGAACGTTCTTCCGCAACGATCGTGAGGTCGTTCTCGAGGCAGTTACAAACGATGGATGCGCTCTCGAGTGCGCGTCGGAGACGCTCCGCAACGATAGAGAGGTCGTTCTCGCGGCAGTTGCAAACGATGGATGGGCTCTCCGGTACGCGTCGGAGACGCTCCGCAACGATCGAGAGGTCGTTCGTACGGCCGTTTCGAATTGTGGGTATGCACGCATCTTCGCACGGAATGCGCTCCTCAATGACCGAGAGCTCGTTCTCGCCGCCGCGTCGAATTCCATATTCGGACTGTGCCCGGAGTTTTACGACGACCGTGAAATCGTACTTGCCGCTCTTGCACCGTCGTCGATCGTACGCCACGACAGCGACCGATACGATGAAGCACGACGGTGTTTGGAGAAATTGGCAGAGGTGCATTGCAATGATCGAGACGTCATGTTCGCAATCGTCACCAAGGGTGGACCCCTCATGAGGGAATCGATACGCGGTAGTATCCCATTCAATCTACTGGAGTCGGCGCGCCGTGATGGATTTCCGTGGTGGATGCAAAACGACCTCGACATCATCTGTGCCGTCCGTTGTGCAGGCTACTTGTGTCGCGCCTCAGAGACGTTGCGGTCCGATCGAGACTTTGTCATCTCTGTCATGGCAACAAATGCGTTTGCGTTACGACCGTGGACAACCGACCGAGACGTCATCTCTGCCGCCATCAACAAGGACCGCCGAGCAGTCGTCCAACTTCCTAGGGACCTCCGTGCCTCGTACGCAAGAGCCGGTCCCATCGAGACGCGACTTCTCTTCGAGCGCATG
>Ga0209709_10001865_pt1 | contig 18963 bp, 20 predicted proteins | sample ArcticOcean_MG_C_2_FD_187435 | JGI IMG/M metagenome (GOLD analysis project Ga0209709, IMG submission 187435) | Marine microbial communities from western Arctic Ocean - ArcticOcean_MG_CB4_136 (SPAdes) (version 2) | ecosystem: Environmental > Aquatic > Marine > Oceanic | place: Arctic Ocean... | reverse complement strand
TTACAATTAATTTTTTAAATACTTTTTATATTTAGGATAAGCTAGAGCCGCCATAACTACAACTATCAATAAAGTTATACCAGAATATAAAAAACTTATTTGTTGATCGTCTTTAGCATAAGAATGCAGTCCTGCTAAATAAAAGTTAACTCCGAAATAAGTCATTAAAATACTTGCAAATGATAAGATAGATGCAATACTAAATACAAATCTGCTTTTTAGACCTGGAATTAACCTCATATGTAATACAAATGCATAAACCATTATACTAATTAAAGCCCATGTTTCCTTAGGGTCCCATCCCCAATATCTCCCCCAACTCTCATTTGCCCACATTCCACCTAAAAAATTACCAATAGTAAGCATAACAAGACCTACGGTTAAAGACATTTCATTAATCAATGTAAGCTCTTTAATATTAAGCTTCATTATTGATTTATTTGATGAATTGGTAAGAATCATTAGAAATAAAGAAACAAAACCAAGTATCATACTTAATGCAAATGGTCCATAACTACCGACAATCACTGCAACATGAATCATTAGCCAATAACTATCTAAAACAGGCTGTAGGTTAGCTATTGCAGGGTCCATCCAGCTCCAATGGGCTATCATTAGTATCATGGAAACAATGAAAGTTGTAGATGCTAAAGTCAAATCACTTTTTCTTCCAAAAGCAAGACCGAAAAACATGGTTGCCCAAGCTACATAAATCATCGACTCGTATGCATCACTCCATGGAGCATGTCCTGAAATATACCATCTCCATATTAATCCAAGTGTGTGTAATATGAATAATAATATAATTACCACTTTAAAAATCTTAATAGATAAATTAATTATATTATTATTTTTAAAAATCTGAACTATAAGTATTATAAATAATAATGATCCTGCATATAAATACCAGCTAAATAATTGTTTAAAAATATCGTATTTGTTGTAAAATACTTCAGCCTTAATTTTATAATCACTAAGCATTACCTCACCCCCAAATTTTTTCTGGGTATCTAAAATAGCAGACAAAATATTATCACTTTGAGTGAAGTCATTAGTTTTTTTATCTTCATTTAACATATATAAATATGTTTTAAATCCTGTATTTATGAAGTTTGAATATAACGAGTCTTTAACTAAACTACTGTTCTCTATATTCTCTTTAGGAGAAATCCATTTGTTATTGTCATCATTTGGGACAGGGAATAGTTTCAATGAATTGCCTTCAATCATATTATATAAAAGGTTAACTCTTTGATCAGCTTCTTTGAATTCTTTTTGATAGCCTGTTGGGACTTGAGCCTTGTAAGCTTCCTCTAAGTATTTTGCTAATTTATATTCACCTCTCTCTGTGAAAAAGTTAGCCAATGGAACATATTTTTCAGATTTATCTGCGCCTATAATAGATCTTATTGAATCTCCTTTTTTAAGTTTTAGATATATAACTGGAATATTGTACCAAAGTACTGGACTTTCCTGAATTGATAGAAAAATTTGGTTAGCATCAAAATCACCATAATGATCTTTTTTACTTAATTTTCTTAAAAACTCAGAAGCAAATGTGTTTACCGGCATCATCCTACCAGAAAGATCTTGAATTACAATATTTCCAAATTTAGCAGCTTCCTCTTTAGGGACAATATTTTTAGCCAAAAATGAATTAATAGACTCAACATCTGTTTTTTCATGTAAGTGGCTATCATTTGATTGTGAAAAAACGTTTAAAGAACTGAAGAAAAATAAGATTAAAATCAACTTTTCTTTTTGTTTTTTGATCTTCAATATTTGATTACGTAGAAAATCAAATCTAGTGAACCTTGCAAATAATATTGCCATAAGACCGATATAGAGAAGAATATAGCCAAGGTAGGTGACGAAAGTACCCCAAGGGTCTTTATTTACAGATAGGATTGTTCCTTTTTCATCTGGATCAAATGAAGCTTGAAAAAAACGATACCCTTTGTGGTTTAAAATATTATTCATGAAAATTCTGAAATCAAATGACTTTTCATCCAATACCGTTACTTCACTAGCAAATGAAGAGTAACTATTTTCACTACCAGGATATCTCTCGGCTATAAAGTCATTTAGTTTAATACTAAATGGCAACTCATAAACCTTAGAGCCATACTTAATATTGAAATTTAATCCAGCAACAGTAAATTCTTCGAAAGAATTATTAATACCCTTTCCTCCTAAAAGTTTTACTATTTGCTCTTCACCCTTAGATGTTATTTTTAGAGCAATCCCATCTTCATCACTTTTTAATATTTCCGGTTTTTGAACAATATCAAATACTCCTTTAATAACATTTTTCGGGAATACTATAACTTGATTGCCAATAATGTATCTAGACCTTAAGTTTAGAATTTGCTTTTGATCCTTAATTAATTTACCATTTTTACCAGAAGCCATAATCATGTACTCACCATCATATGGAGAATCTATAAATAATTTTGTATTATCTAGATCCCCACCTGTTATAATGAATTCAGACCTCCTGTTTAATTGATCTTCTTCTTCACTACAATCTATGCAATCTACTAATTTAGCTGACTCTCCTTTAGCAGTAGATGATAATCTTGAAGAATCAATCCCTTTAGAAATTACATATTGAAATGTAGTCTTAGCTCTTCTTTCAGATAATCTGTGATTATATAAAGATGGACCTTTGTCATCTGTGTGAGACTCAATACTAACAGTGATTTCTGGATATATATTCATTATTTGAACTAATTTATCTAGTTCAAAAGCTGCTTCAGTTTTGATGTTTGATTTATCAAAATCAAAATAAATTGGATTAAATTCAGTTTTTTCAGTATAGGTAATGTTTACTGCTCCTTTAGTAGGTTTATTAAGAGCGTATAATACATTATGTAAGCTTTGGACCTCTCCTACTTTTAAAAAATGATTATGAGGAACTCCATCTCCAGCTTCTACTATTTTCAAATATTTTTCGCCATTAATATTAGGGACAATATCTTTTTCTGCTCCAGAGATAAAATCTACAAGTTTAATAGAAATTGGCTGATTATTATAATCAATATTTAAACTAAACTTATTATTTAATCTTGGAGAGAAATCTACAGCCTCCTCAACTACTAGTCTTTGGTTTACTCCATTTACTACATAATCTCCATCAATATACATTTTGACGTATGTCTTTTCACTTAAAAAGGAGTTTTCAGTTTGACCTTCTCTAATACTCATGACTCCTTCATAAGCATAATATCTAGTAATAAATGCTCCTAAAAGAATAAAAATCCAAGAAAAATGAAGTAATAATACGGGCCATTTTTTTAAACTTAGAAGATTGTATTTAAAGATGTTTCCTGTGAAATTTATTACAAAAAACACCATAATCAACTCAAACCAAAGTGCATTAAAAATTAATGTCCTTGAATATGGAGTTGGTGAAGTATCTTGACCTGCATCAAGGAATGTTCCAATTGCCATTGAAACTGCAAAAACAATAAATAATAGACCCGTAAGCCTATTGGAAAATAATAAATTAAATATTTTTTTTATCATTTTTATATTTATGATCAAGGACAGCAAATTTACAAATAAATGTTTTGTTTTAATTTATATAAATAGTAAATATTTGTTAAATACTTAAAGTTTTTTTTAAACTATTTAGTTCCTTAATTTAGCTGAATGATTAAAGTTGTCATTTTAGGGTCTGGTAATGTTGGGACGCATTTGTTCAAGGCTTTTAAAAATAATAATCGGATTCATATTATTCAATGGTATAGTAGAAAAATAGAAGATATTTATCAATACTCTAGCTCTGTCAAAATAACTGATAAAATAAAAGATTTAGATAATGCAGATTTATACATATTAGCTGTTAATGACGATTCAATTCATAAATTGTCATCGCTCCTACCATTTAAAAACAGGCTAGTGTGCCATACCTCTGGGAGTAAATCAATAAATGAATTAAATAAAAATAATAGAACCGCTGTTTTCTACCCTTTACAAACCTTTTCTAAAGATACCGAACTGGATTTTACAAAAATTCCACTTTGTTTAGAAACAGAGAATGTAGAAGACATGAATACTTTAAAAAGTATTGTGAATTATCTAGGTTGTAACTATTATGAAATTGATTCAAATCAAAGGGAAAAATTACACTTAGCTGCGGTGTTTGTAAATAATTTTACCAATCATATGTTTACTATAGCTAAAACAATTACAGATGACTCAAGCATTGATTTTGATATTTTAAAACCATTAATAAGCGAAACAGTTAATAAAATTTATAAATTAGATCCAAAAGATGCTCAAACAGGTCCTGCTATAAGAAAAGATGAAAAAACAATAAACAAACATATACAGGATTTGAAAAGTAAAGAACATAGAGAATTATATAGACTTCTAACCTCTTTAATAAATAATTTAGCTAATGAAAAATTATAAAGAACTATTAATCAATATCGACACATTTATATTTGATGTAGATGGTGTTTTAACAGATGGGACGTTAACAATTACAAACGACGGAGACATGTTAAGGTCAATGAATGTTAAAGATGGTTACGCTTTGAAGTCTGCTCTAGACGCAGGATATAACATTGCAATTATTTCAGGTGGAACTAATGAAGGAGTTAGAACCAGACTTAAAGCCTTAGGGGTTGAATTTATATACCTTGGAGCTCATAATAAACTAGAACAACTCAACTCTTTTGTTAATTCATGTAATGTAGATTTAAATAACACTTTGTACATGGGAGATGATATTCCAGATATTCCCGTGTTGAAAATAGCTGGACTTTCTTGTTGTCCTAAAGATGCAGTAAATGAAGTTAAAAGTGTATGTAATTATGTGTCTAATAAAAATGGTGGAAAAGGCGCTGTAAGAGATGTCATAGAACAAGTAATGAAAATACATGGTAAATGGAATAGTTTCAACAATGCACAAATTGACTAAATTAAAATGTTAAGAGAAAAACTTTCCAAATATGATGTTGTATTAGCATCTCAATCTCCTAGAAGAATTAAATTTTTTAGTGATTTAGATATTAAATTTAAATCTATAAAAATAGATATTGACGAATCTTATTCAAGTAAGTTAAAAGCAGAAGAAATTACAGACTTTTTAGCTGAAAAGAAAGCTAGCTTTTATTCTGATATTATTAAAAAAAATACAATCGTCATTACTAGCGACACTATAGTATGGATAAAAAACAAAGCATTGGGGAAACCTAAAAACAATAACAATGCTAAAGAAATTTTAAGAACTCTAAGTGATAGCACTCATGATGTGATTACTTCTTTTTGTATAAAAACAATTAACAAGAAAATAATAATAAATGACATAACTAAGGTGTCATTTAAAAAACTAACAGATCAAGAAATAGATTATTATGTAGACAACAACAATGTTTTAGATAAAGCTGGGGCATACGGAATACAAGACTGGATTGGATACATCGGTATAACTAGCATCAAAGGAACATACAATAATGTAATGGGCCTACCCACACACTTGCTCTATAAAGAATTAATGAAATTATAACTATGGGAGAAAATAAATGGAAATGGGATAAATTATACACTATGCTACTAATAGCTAACCTTACCTACATGATTATTTTTCATTTTATAACTCTAAAATACGCCTAATGCAACTACTAGATTGGATTGTCCTCTGTTCTACTCTATTAATTATAGTTATATACGGTACTTTAAAAACAAGAGGGTCTAAGAATGCAATTGATTATATAAAAGGAGGTAATGAAGCTAGATGGTGGACGGTTGGAATATCCGTAATGGCTACTCAAGCTAGTGCTATTACTTTTTTATCAACTCCAGGTCAGGCATTTAATGATGGTATGGGCTTTGTTCAGTTTTATTTCGGACTACCAATTGCTATCGTTATTATATGCATGGTTTTTATACCTATTTATCATAAACTGAAAGTATTTACAGCCTACGAATTCCTAGAATCTAGATTTGACTTAAAAACAAGAATATTAACCTCAGTATTATTTTTAATACAAAGGAGTCTAGCAGCTGGTATAACTATTTTTGCACCGGCTATCATTCTATCCTCAGTACTAGGGTGGGATTTGACAACACTTAATATAATTATTGGACTATTAGTAATTATTTATACAGTTTCTGGAGGTACTAAGGCTGTTAACTACACTCAGAAATATCAAATGGCAGTAATATTTACTGGTCTAATAATTACATTTCTGATAATCATATCTTCTCTGCCAGATAATGTTTCATTTGAAAAAGCAATCGAAATAGCTGGTGCTAACGATAAAATGAAAGTTTTAGATTTCTCTTTTGATTTTGAAAATAGATATACCGTTTGGAGTGGGATTTTAGGTGGAACTTTTTTAATGTTGTCTTATTTCGGAACAGATCAAAGTCAAGTTCAAAGATACCTTTCTGGTAAATCTTTAAAAGAAATGCAAATGGGCATGATTTTTAATGGAATTCTTAAAATACCAATGCAATTTTTTATTCTTTTTATTGGAGTAATGGTTTTTGTTTTTTATCAATTCAACCCTTCTCCATTAAATTTTAATCGTCAAGCAGAAAAAATTGTAGAACAGTCAGATAAGGCTAAAGATTACTCAGATTTAAAAACATCTTTAGATGAAGTGTATTATTTAAAAAATGAAATTACAAATCAATACTTAAATGATAATAAAGATGATTTTAAAGTTGAAATTAAAAAACTTAATAAAAGAGAAAAAGAAATAAGAGACAATGCAAAGAAAATTATAGATGAAGTTTCTCTTAATTCCTCTAAAAAAACAGAATCAAATGACAAAGATTATGTGTTTATTAGTTTTATACTTGATAATCTTCCTAAAGGTTTAATAGGTCTTTTAATTGCAGTGATTTTAAGTGCTGCAATGTCATCAACGGCAAGTGAATTAAATGCATTAGCCACAACCACTACTATAGATATATACAACAGAAATAGAAAAACAAAATCAACTGAGATACATACAGTTAATGCTACTAAAATATTTACTGTTATGTGGGGGGTATTAGCTATATCTATTGCATGCGTTGCATACTTAGCAGATAATTTAATACAGTTAGTAAATATAATTGGCTCTATATTTTACGGAAATGTACTTGGTATTTTTCTTATTGCTTTTTTTATTAAATATATAAAATCAAACGCTGTATTTATTGCAGCCTTAATAACTCAACTTATAATTATATATATATATTATAATGATTTAATCCCATATTTATGGCTAAATGTAATTGGAGCATTAACAGTGATAATAATATCCTATCTACTTCAAATAATAAATAATTTAAAAAAATAAACATTACATACTACCCCACAAATCAATAGAGTCTAAATTCATTTTTTCGTAATCAGAATTACCAGCTTTTATTGATTTTTCTAAAGAGATTCTAGCAATAGCAATTGCATTTTCATAATCTTCTAAAGCAGCATAAATTAAAGATTGTTGTCTCAATTGATAAAACTTTGGATCTTCCATCATTTCTAAAGATTGGTTCATCCAAGATTTAGCTTTTTCTAGCTCTCTGTTTTCTTGTAATAAATAAACAGCAGCTTTATATAACTCCGATGATTTTGGGTTTTTCAAAGCTTTATTGATACTAGCCATTACTATATTAGTTGTAGGTAATTGAATGTCTACGCCAATATAAACATCATCCCAAGCTAAACCTAAAGTAAAATTGTTGTTACTAATGTTATCCAGTGAAATTTGAAAAGTTTCTACTTTAGAAGATAATTTTACAGAAGAAACTGTTGTTTTAACAGCTACTTTATTTTCATCCCATTCAGAAGGTAATCCCCAATTATCGGAATCTGAATATAAAATAAATTCCCAGCTGTTCTCATTAGGAATAGTATAAACTGAATACTTTCCAGCAGGAACATCAGTATCACCAATTTTAACTGAAGTACTAAAAGAAATTACAGAATTTTCATTAGCACCAGTTCTCCACATTTTATTATAAGGAACCAAATTTCCAAATATTACTCTATTTCGAGCAGATGGCCTAGCATATTCGATAGTCACATCTGTTAGCCCAATTGTTTGCTGAACTTTTGAAGCTGGACTTGGAGCAGGAGTTTGGATTTGAGAAGAAATATTAAATGACAATAGTAAACAAAAAGAGAATATAAAATTTTTCATAATATAAAATAGATTAAAATAAATAATAAAAAATGAAGTTAAAATATTAATTTTGCAAAGCAATATATTTTACAAATAAATTAACAAAAAATTAGAATTATGAAAAAATATTCTATTGAATTTCTTGGTACGTTTTTTTTATTACTCATCAGTGCGCTTACGGAAGATCCAATCGCTATAGGCCTTGGACTAGCAGCTCTAATTTATATTGGTGCTCATATTTCAGGCGCCCATTACAATCCTGCAGTGAGTATCGCTATGGTTATAAGGGGGGAAATAAATAAAATTGAGTGTTATAAATATATTACAGCACAAATTTTAGGAGCAATTGCTGCTTCTTTTATTTATTTTCTAATAACTAATAAAATTTTTGAAATTGGGGCTGTAGGCGAGACTACAAAACTACAATTTTTAATAGCTGAATTTATTTTTACATTTTTATTAGTAATTACAATTTTATTTGTTGCTACGCATCCAAAACTAAAGGATAATCAATTCTATGGAGCCGTCATTGGGCTAACCGTGATTGCTAGTCAGTATTCGATTGGTGACATTTCTAGTTCTGTTTTAAATCCTGCTATTTCAATAGGGCCTGCAATATTTAATATTTTTAGTGGACAAGAAACTAATATATCATTAGATTATAGTCCTTATTATGTTTTTATAACAATTTTAAGTGGTGTTTTTGCTGCTTTTATATTTAAATTTTATTTAAAAGAAAATAATTAATGATTCATTTTAACCAAGAGAAGCTAGATAACTTAAACAATATTTATAAAATTAATTTAATTAATAGTTGCTCTGGCTATAAGCCAGCTAATTTGATCGCTACTGTTTCAAAAAACGGAATAGAAAATGTCGCAATATTTAGTTCAGTAGTTCATATAGGCTCCAACCCTCCTCTACTAGGTTTTGTAGTAAGGCCTTCAGGTGAAGTACCTCGAAACACATACACTAATATTAAAGAAACTGGGTTTTATACTATTAATCACGTTTTTGAATCTATCACAGATGGTGCACATCACACTTCGGCAAGGTATGATGAAAGTATATCAGAATTTGATGTAACCAACCTGGAAGCAGAATACAAAAAAGAAATCACTACTCCATTTGTAAAAGGGTCACCAGTACAAATGCAAATGCAATATGTAACTGAATATTATATTAAAGAAAATAACACAACTCTTGTTTTAGGTAAAATAGTTGATCTATATGTCAATGATGAAATTATTGATAAAGATGGATATCTTAATCTAGCAAGAGCTAATGTAGCTACTGTAACTGGTCTAGATGGTTATTCAATTCCAAAATTGAAAAACAGAAAAGGCTACCAAAGACCTAAAGCAAACATCTTAATTAAGAAAAAATGTTAATATTTCTATAACATAGATATAAATTGATGTGCCTTTTTGTAATTTTATTACCTAAATTATTATTTCTATCGTTAGAAATTTTTTTTTACTTATATTGAAGCACTTATATAATATTTAAATAATAAAATTAAATGGAATTAATAGAAAGAGCACTAGAGTTTGAAACTAGAAAAACTTCTTATAAAACAACCAATGAGAGAATTGTAGCTTCCAGGATTGTCAAAGCTCTTATTTTAGATATCAATGAAATCTATAAAGAAAGTAATGATCCAGAACTTATGGATCTAATGAAAAGGTTAACTGTTATTAAAAGAAAGATTGAAAAAAGATTAAAAGGTAGACCAGGATCATAATATGAAGAAAATACTTGTAATTGGAGGTAGCAGAGGGATCGGCCAACAAATTATCAATGAACTTATTGAAGATAATTTAATCATAAATTTTAGCAGAAATAGTCCTGAATTAAATCACGTCAACTTAACACATCACACTATAGATATACTTACTAGTGATCTTCCTGAAATCGAAGATGTTTCTACATTAATATATTGCCCTGGTAGTATAAATCTCAAACCAATTGGTAGATTTTCTTTAGAAGAATTTAGAGAAGATTTTGAGATAAATGTAATTGGTGCAATAAAAGTTATTCAAAAATATGTTTCAAGTTTAAAAAAATCCAATAACGCATCAATTCTGCTTTTCAGTACAGTTGCAACAAAATTAGGAATGCCTTATCATTCTAGTGTAGCTGTTTCTAAGTCAGCAGTTGATGGACTAGTTAAGACATTAGGTGCTGAGTTAGCTCCTAGAGTAAGAGTAAATGCAATAGCGCCTACAATAACCAATACTGATTTAGCTTCAAAACTACTTAGAAATGAAAAAGTAGTTGAAAGCATGATAGAAAGACATCCATTAAAAAAGATACTTGATCCTGAGGATGTTGCTAAAATGGCAAAATTTCTTATTTCAAAAGATGCTTCTGCAATTTCTGGTCAAACATTTAATTTAGATGCTGGAATAGTCTCATTTAAAATTTAATTTTTATGAAAACAATTAAAACATTATTATTATTAATTACCTTAACTATAAACCTTCAAGTTATGAATAGCCAAAATTCAATTTATGATATTTCACTTACTAGTTTAGACGGTAAAGAGATCAAAATATCAGAATTTAAAGATAAATACATCTTATTTGTTAATGTTGCTTCAAAATGTGGCTTTACAGGACAGTACGAGGGACTTCAGGAATTATATGAAAAATATAAATCTAAATTAGTTGTTGTAGGTATTCCAAGCAATGAGTTTGGTGGACAAGAACCAGGAGGTTCCCTAGAAATTGCTACATTTTGTTCTGAAAAATATGACGTAAGCTTTGTGATGGCCGAAAAAACCAAAGTTAAAGGAAGTGAGCAGCACCCATTATACAAATGGCTGACAAATAAGGATCTTAATAAAATAAGTAACTCAAGTGTTAAATGGAATTTCCAGAAATACTTAGTCAATCAAGAAGGTGGTTTAGTTGATTATTGGTATTCTTTAACTAAGCCTATGAGTCAAAAAATTACCAAATATTTAGAATGAAAATTTTTAAATTAATATTCTTTTACCTTATTGTTAACTTTAGTGCACTGGCAATCGGAATTTGGTTAATGAATAATGGATCAACATCTGATTGGTATATTAGCTTAGTTAGGGCCCCTTGGGAGCCAGATGGTTGGGTGTTTGGTTTTGCTTGGACATTTTTAATGATTTGTTTTGCTGTTTATCTTGCAAAACTTTCGACCTTAACTAATTCAAGAAAAATTATTGCTGCTGTATTAGTTCAATATTTTCTTAACATAATATGGAATTATCTTTTCTTTAATCAACATGATATAATCTTAGGGCTAATTGACATATCCCTTCTAACTTTCGTAGTTACTTTCATTTTATTTAAAAACCTACCAACTATGAAGTATTATTCAATACTAATACTACCATATTTTATATGGCTTTTAATCGCAACTTCACTAAACCTTTACATAGCTATTTATAACTAATGAAAATTTACAGATTCACAAAAAGTCAATTATTGCCAATAACAATTGATAAAGCTTGGGATTTCTTAAGCAACCCAAAAAACCTAAAAAAAATTACTCCAGATTACATGGGTTTTAATATACTTGAAAAAGAGGATACAAAAATGTATGCTGGACAGATTATTCAATACATAGTTACTCCAATACTTGGAATACCAACTAAATGGGTAACTGAAATAACACACGTTAAAGACAAGAGTTATTTTGTTGATGAGCAAAGGTTTGGCCCTTATAGCCTCTGGCATCACAAGCACTTTATCAAGGAGGTAGATGGTGGTGTAGAAATGCTAGATATTATAGATTATAAAATTCCATTTGGATTAATTGGTAGACTAGCAAATCCAATACTTGTTAAACCTAAACTTAATGAAATTTTCGATTATAGAAAACAAAAATTAATTGAACTTTTTGGTGAATTTAAATAATGAAAGAAAAAGTAAGTTTTTTTTGGTTTAGAAGAGATTTAAGAATAGAAGATAATGTCGGACTTACAGAGGCACTAAATAGTGGTTATAAAATAATACCTTTATTTATTTTTGATGAAGATATTACAGATGAACTTGAAGTGGATGACCCAAGGATTAATTTCATCTACGATCAATTAAACCTAATTAATGGTAAACTAAATTCGGATTACAACTCTAAACTTTTAGTATTAAAAGGAAAGCCCCTAGAGATAATCAAAGATTTGGTTATTAAGTATAATACTCAAGCTTTTTTCACTAATAATGATTATGAGCCGTATGCTATTTATAGAGATCAAAAAGTGTTTAATTTTTTAAAAACTAGAGATATTAAATTTCTTAGTTTTAAAGATCAAGTTATCTTTGAAAAAAATGAAATCACTAAAGATGATAAATCAGCATATGTTGTCTACACCCCATTTATGAAAAAATGGAAAGCAAAACTAAATAGCATAAATTTAGATAAACATAAGAATAACCATTTAACTAATAATTTTTGCAATAATAATGAAAGTTTTAATTGGAATGAAATAGAATACTTTGGATTTAAAAAATCCAACAAAAAAATACCTAATTACAGAATTAATGATGATATTATTGAAAATTACCAAATAGAAAGGGATTTTCCAAGTTTAGATTCTACAACCCGAATTGGACCTCACCTAAGGTTTGGAACAGTAAGTATTCGAAGAATTGTACTAGAAGCAATTAATTGTGAAAATGAAGTTTTTTTACAAGAATTAATATGGAGAGAGTTCTTTATGCAAATTTTATGGTTTTACCCCAATACTCAAACTAGATGTTTTAAAAGTAAATATGAAAAAGTACAATGGTTAAACGATGAGTTATTATTTACAAAATGGTGTGAAGGTAAAACTGGATATCCAATAGTAGATGCTGGAATGAGAGAATTAAATTCTACTGGATACATGCATAATCGAGTTAGAATGGTTACTGCTAGTTTTTTATGTAAACATTTATTAATTGATTGGAGATGGGGTGAAGCATATTTTGCTAAAAAATTATATGATTATGAATTATCTAGCAATATTGGAAATTGGCAATGGGCAGCTGGAACTGGAGTAGATGCAGCTCCTTATTTTAGAATATTTAACCCTACTACTCAAGCATTAAAATTTGATAAAAATTTGAAGTATATTAATAAATGGGTAAAGGACATAAATGATCTAAACTACCCTGATCCTATAGTTGATCATAAATTTGCTAGGCAAAGATGTTTAGAAACATACAAGAAAGGTTTAGAATAATTTCTATATTTAGTATTTAAATCCCTTAATTATGAAAAAGAGCATCACACTTCCTTTATTATTTATTTTTTCATTGAACATGATTTTTTCCCAATCAGACATTTCAGAAGTAAATAAAGACATCTTAAGATCAATCGAAAAACACTCTTCTAATCTTATCGATATAAGTGATAAAATTTGGAATCTAGCGGAGACTGCATTTAACGAACATGAATCTTCTAAAATATTAGCAGATTATGCTACTAAGAATGGATTTAACGTCGAAATGGGTGTTGCAGGTATGCCTACTGCTTTTGTAGCTACTTATGGTCAAGGCAAGCCTGTGATTAGTGTTTTAGGTGAGTTTGATGCTCTTCCAGGTATTTCACAAGAAACTAAACCAGTTAAGTCACCTCTAGTTGATGGTGGAGCTGGGCATGGCTGTGGTCATAATTTATTTGGAGCTGGGAGTCTAGGTGCTGCTATTGCGATCAAAGAATTAATAGAAAGTGGAAAAATAAGTGGGACTGTCAAATTTTTTGGAACTCCAAGTGAAGAAAAGTATTTTGGTAAAATATGGATGGTTAAAGAAGGTTTATGGGATGATGTAGATGTTAATATAAGCTGGCACCCTTCTGCACAGACAGCCGCAGATGTACAAAGTTCATTAGCGTTAATTGATTTTAAAATTGAGTTTTTCGGACAAGCTGCTCATGCTTCTATGGACCCATGGAACGGAAGAAGTGCATCTGACGCATTAGAGCTCTATACTACTGGAGTAAATTATTATAGAGAGCACGTTAAACCAACAGTGAGAATGCATTATCATATTCAAGACGGCGGACAGGTAGTCAACGTTGTTCCTGATTATTCAAAGTTATGGATGAGAGTAAGAGACACAAAACGATCTGGCATGAAACCTGTTTATGAACGTGTTGTCGAAATGGCTCAAGGTGCTGCTATTTTAGCAGATGTAGAAGTTAAGGTTTCTCTGATTTCCGGTATCTATGAAGTTTTAGTTAACAGAGCTGGAGGAAAAGTTATGCAAAATAACTTAGAAATATTAGGCCCTATAACATATTCTCAAGATGAAATTACCTTTGCAAAAAAAATACAAGAAGCAACTTCAAAACCTCAATTAGGAATGGATGGAGAGATAAGACCTTTAAAAGAAACTAGAGAACATCCAGGTGGTGGTTCTACAGATGTGGGAGATGTTAGTTGGAATGTTGCAAATATTAATTTAGGTGTTGCAACAGCACCAGTTGGTACACCATGGCATTCGTGGGCAGTTGTTGCCTGTGGAGGTATGAGTATTGGTCATAAAGGAATGTTACACGCATCGAAAGCAATGGCAATGACAATGGCAGACTTATTTCAAAATGATGAATTAGTTAACGAAGTTAAAAAGGAATACCTTGAAAGAAAAGGAGATGAAGTTTATGAAGCAATGGTTCCAGAGGGGCCACCTCCAGTAAACGATAACTAAACTCGTTCGATTTTAGCACCTATAGAACGTAACCTCTCATCTATATTTTCATAACCTCTGTCAATTTGTTCAATGTTATGAATGGTAGATACTCCTGTAGCTGATAAAGCTGCAATTAGCAAAGAAATACCTGCTCTTATATCAGGTGATGTCATAGTAGTAGCTTTGAGCATTGACTTAAAGTCATGGCCGATTACAGAAGCTCTGTGTGGATCACATAAAATAATTTTAGCTCCCATGTCGATAAGCTTATCAACAAAGAAAAGTCTACTCTCAAACATTTTTTGGTGTATTAAAACACTACCTCTTGCTTGAGTAGCTACAACTAGTATAATACTTAAAAGATCAGGTGTAAATCCTGGCCACGGTGCATCAGAAATAGTTAATATTGAACCATCAATATAATTTTGAATTTCATAACCATTTTCATGATTTGAAATAAATATGTCATCATTCCTTTTTTCAATATTAATTCCTAATTTTTTAAACACAAAAGGAATTTGACCTAGATTTTCCCAACTAACATTTTTAATAGTTAATTCACTTTTAGTCATAGCAGCTAAACCAATCCAGCTACCGATTTCAATCATATCAGGTAGCATAGTGTGTTCAGTTCCAATTAAACTTTTTACTCCTTCAATAATTAATAGATTTGAGCCAATTCCTGAGATATTTGCTCCCATCCTATTTAACATTTTGCATAACTGCTGAATATAAGGTTCACATGCAGCATTATAAATAGATGTTTTTCCTTTAGCCAAAACTGCTGCCATCAAAATATTAGCAGTACCAGTTACAGAAGCCTCGTCTAGTAATATGTATGCGCCTATAAGCTGATCTGACTCAACTCCATAAAAGTGATCTTCTTTTCTATATCTAAATTTTGCACCTAATTTAATAAGTCCTTCGAAATGTGTATCTAACCTTCTTCTTCCAATTTTATCACCACCTGGTTTTGGTATATAACCTTTACCAAACCTTGCTAACAAAGGGCCAACAATCATAATAGAGCCTCTTAAACCTTTACCGTCAATTTTAAATTCATCGGATTCTAGATAGTCAAGATTAATTTCATCGCTTTGAAAAGTATAAGAATTATTATCGATTTTAATTACTTTTACTCCAAGTTTTCTTAATAGACTTATAAGTTTATTAACATCAATAATGTTAGGTATATTATTGATTTGTATTTTCTGATCTGTTAACAGAACTGCACATAATATTTGTAGAGCTTCATTTTTTGCTCCTTGAGGATGTATTTCACCTTTTAACTTGTGCCCACCTTCTATTTTAAATGATTGCATAAGTAGTTAATATCTTTTTCTAGGTTTATTATTCTTTTTAAAAGGCTTTTTAACAGGGAACTTTTTCCTGTCTTTCAATAACAATTCTGAATCTTGTAATTTTTCATCTGAATTTCTTAGATCGATTTTTCCGTCAGAAAGTTCAAATAATTGATTGAAAATGACAAGGTCAGTAACTGTATCTTTATTCCAATTTAAAAAACATTTTTTCATATGATTTGCAATTGTATACATTAGAGCTTCTTTCATCTCACCGTCGTCCCAAGTTATTGCAACATCTATCATCGTTTTAATATTGTTTCCGTAGTAACGATATTTAGGGAAATTTTGAGGGTAATCCAATGGAGATGGTCTAGCCTCTAATTGTTCTCTAGATGGCTTTTCGTAAGGAGAATCTGCATCTAATTTAAAATCTGACATAATAAACAATTGATCCCACAACTTATGTTGAAAATCAGCAACATCCCTTAAATGAGGTTGCATATTACCCATAACAGAAATAATAGCTTTAGCTACCTTATTTCGTTCTTCTTTAGATTCTCTAGAAGTAGCGTGGTTAATCATTTTTTGAACATGTCTTCCATATTCAGGGATTATTAAAAACTCTCTTTCAGTATTGTATTCTATATTGTCGATCAAAATTATAAAAATTAAATTATTTTACTAGTGAAGTTATATTAGGCAGCAAAATACAAAATAAAAATCAATTAGTTAGAATTTACAAAGATATTACATCTGGTATCTTTTCTCCTATTTCCTTATATTTGTTGATAATGTCTAGGGGAGATTTCATAAAAACTTTTATTGAAATACTAGAGTATTTATTGTTTTTTGACGACTTGACCTTTAAGTCTGTTTTTAAGTCAGAAAAGATTATTTTGATTAAGTTTAGATTATTAGATTCTGACTTAATTATAAACTTAAAAAGATAATAATTAGGCCAAGTATTTGTAGATTCTAGCTGGACTATTAATTTATTGTAAAAATCATCTGATTTACTCATATAAAAGTAAAATTAAGTAATTAATTAATTATAGTGGTTATTAATATTTTTTATATTACTTATTAATGACGATTTTTACTGTATAATTATTGAAGTATGTCAAAAAAAATACTAATCACTGGAGGTCCTGGTACAGGAAAAACAGCTTTAATTAATGAATTAATTAATAGAGGGTTTATTTGTTTTGAAGAAAAATCTAGAGAAATAACCAGTTCTTACAAGAAAAAAGGTGTCGATCAACTTTTTTTGAGTAAACCCTTACTATTTAGTGAATTATTACTTAATTCTAGAATTAAACAGTATTTAGAGTCTAGTAATATCAAAAATGAAGAAGTTTTTTTTGACAGAGGTATTCCAGATGTTATAGCTTATTTAGATTTTAAAGAGATGGACTATGGTGAGAAGTTTTTAAATGCTTGTAAAATACATAAATACGACATTGTATTTATTTTAAGACCATGGGAGAAAATTTATATAAACGACAAGCAAAGATATGAAAGTTATGAAGAGTTAGTTAAAATTGATAACTTCATTTATAATACATATACAAATCTTAATTATAAAATTATTGAAATTCCAAAAACATCAATTAAAAATAGATTAAAATTTATATTAAAAATGATAAATAAATTATAAGAACTTATGTCAAAAGATTTTAAAATTGTTTTTTTTGGTACAACTAATTTTGCAGTAGAAACATTGAGTTTACTGAAAGATAGTTTTAACATAAAGGCTGTTATTACGTCTGAAGACAAGCCTGCAGGTAGAGGTTTAAAAATAAGGGAGTCTGCAGTAAAAATTTATTCTAAAAACAACAAATTAAACACTCTTCAACCTTCAAATTTAAAAAGTGATTCATTTATAAATGAGTTAAAGTTATTAAATTGTGATCTGTTTGTAGTCGTAGCATTCAGAATGTTACCAAAGTCTGTATGGAGTATTCCAGAATTTGGCACAATCAATCTTCACGCTTCACTACTACCAAACTACCGAGGTGCGGCCCCAATTAATTGGGCTATTATTAACGGAGAAATCATAACAGGAGTAACAACATTTTTTATAAATGAAAATATTGATACTGGAGATATAATTGATCAAGAAACCGTTGAAGTTGGCGTAGAAGAAAATGCGGGTGATTTACATGATAAATTAAAAAATACAGGAGCTAACTTAATAATAAAGACCGTGCAAAAAATCATATCAAATGATTATAACTTAAAACCACAAATAAATTCGTCAAAAAAAATAAGCTCTGCAACAAAACTTAATAAAGACAATTGTAAAATTGATTGGGCGGCTGATCTCAATAGTATTTATAATAAAATTCGAGGTCTTAGCCCCTACCCTGGAGCTACGTCTATTTTAAGTAACTATAATCAAGATTTGAAAGTTATTATTTATGATTCAAGGGTAGAGATAGAAAAACATGATTTTGATAATGGAAAAATTATAACTGAAAAAAAAAATATCAAAATCGCAACAAATGAAGGTTTTTTAATACCATTAGAATTGAAGATCCAAGGAAAAAAAAGAATGAAAATTTCAGATTTAATAAATGGTTTTAAATTTGATGTAAACTCAAGGTTTCTTTAATAATGATTAATCTAAAAAAAGGTGATTTTTTAATTGCTGATCCAAGCATAATTAATGATGATCAGTTTAATAGATCACTAATAATAATTACGTCCAGTTCAATTGAAGATGAAATTGTTGGCTTAATAATCAATAAACCTTTAAATTATAAACTACAAGATATAATTCCAGAAATAAAAATAAATTTTAAGATTTTTGATGGAGGGCCAGTAAATAAAGACAACTTATATTTTATTCATACTAAAAATCAGTTAATACCA
>Ga0209709_10001864_pt1 | contig 18970 bp, 18 predicted proteins | sample ArcticOcean_MG_C_2_FD_187435 | JGI IMG/M metagenome (GOLD analysis project Ga0209709, IMG submission 187435) | Marine microbial communities from western Arctic Ocean - ArcticOcean_MG_CB4_136 (SPAdes) (version 2) | ecosystem: Environmental > Aquatic > Marine > Oceanic | place: Arctic Ocean... | reverse complement strand
CATCTGGTCTCCATGCTGTAATTTTTAGATTATAGATACCTGGGCCAAATCCTGCACCCCATACCCAATCATCTCCAGCTGTAGAAGGATTGACTGTGAATTCCTGACCTTTTTCTAATCCAAAGACTCCATTACCGTCTGGATCATAATTAGATGGAACTTCAAAGAAGTTGAAAGTGCGGTCAGTAGGCCATACACGCATACCATTAGAGTCAGTAATCTGTGCATAGACAGTTACAGCCTCTTGTGAGCGTAGACCAATTCCCTTAACTGTAATAGACAAATCATGTTCTCCACCTGAAGCTGCATATCTGTCAGTTACTATACTTGTAATATCAAAGTTGTTTCGGTATTCGTTACCAATTACCATGATATCATCAAGTAATACACCTTTACCTCCACCATTGGCAGTTACAACTCGGAAATCTATCCAAGTTTGGTAACCTTCAAAGTCTTCAAGGCTTAATTCTTCTTCAATCCAATTATCATTTCCTTCGAAATCACAATTACAACTATCTTCGTATGTTTTTAAGACTGACCAAGTTCCGGAAGTTACAGCTTGTGTACTATCAAAATCAGTAGCTGCTCGGACCTCAAGTCTATCTCCTGCTGCGAAATCCCATTTAACTGCAAAAGACAAAATCGGTTGGAAAGCTGCTCGTAAATCAACATTAAGATCGTTTTGGAATTTACTTCCGGCTGAATCTCGGTCATACTCATCTTGTGTAATCAAACTATCATCAGAACCTGCTGCAGTAGTTGGTGAACTTTCATCGTATCCATTTTCTTTAGCATACTGCCAAACATATTCACCTGAATATGCATCGTTACCAATACTTCGTTCCTTCCATGTATTAGCAGTTGTAGATAATCTATCTGCCTTAGTATAAGCATATACATCTGAACGGACATCTGGAGTATCAACATCATCCTTGAAGAATGTATCGAAAACTCTGAATGTGTAGGTTAACGAATTATTCCAAGGGAAGAAATCCTTACCGGCCGGAACTAATACTTCAACTTCAGCATAATATGTATTTGCACTAGGAGTTCTAAATAATGCGAATAGTTCTTTCTGATCCTCATTACCACCTCCAGGAGTTATATCACCATATGTTGAATCTCCTGCTAGATTCTGAATACTTGGTTCAGTTATGTCAAGGAATGAAGATACCTCTTCACCTTGTAAATTAGTTACAGAGAACTTGACTGGTAAGTCAGTCCAAGCTGCTTCTCCAGCATTTACAACTGTGGCATTAATTTCTCTCCACAAGCTGTTACCTTCTGAATCCTTAACAATCATGTTAGCACCTTCACGTACTGTAATATCTCCTACTGCAACATCACGAGTAATACGTTCTGTTCCACGGAAAACAATCTCATCTATGAACCAACCTGCGTAAGGTCGGCTACCTTCTGTAACCTGATCACTGTCTGCATCGGCTTGTACTCTCCATTGAACTGCATCAGTATCATCCTTACCATAGTAATCACTTCCTAGAGTATATCCCTGATATTTTGGATTACCGCCACCCCATAGATACCATGATCCTTCACCTGGACAAAATCCAGAATAAGAGATTAGATTAGTCCATTGAATTCCATCTTTTGATACTTGCATACGGAAATTATCTCCAGATTCCATACAACCTGTAAACAACATACCAATTACAACTTCTTCCATAGCACTCAAATCCAAAGGAGGGGATACGAACCAGTCATCCTGGTTAGGTTCCATTGTGAATTTTGGACAGTCTGCATCAGTTTTGAAATTATTTATATCACAATTATCGGGGTTACCTGTAGATTTAGTCCAACCCTGTTTTGCGAACATTCCTAAAGAGGATTTACCTTCGTGATAAACTCCACCTTTAGTCTTGTTTAAAGTGTCACCATTTGCCACACAATCATCACTGGCACCTTCATACCAACCACAACCATCAGCATCCCAATCATAACTACTAGTACGATGAAAATTGACATAATCTAAACTTGGTGAATTAGCATGGCTTGAAGGTGCTTTCTCATCACCAAATGTAATAGATGGACCAATTTCATCTTCAGGAGCTTCACCATTTTCGATCCACTTACCTACACCAACATCTGCTTGTACGAAATTATTAGCAACACCCTGATCTCCAGTGTGTTTAACTTCGGCTGAAAGCCTATCCATACCGGCACTAGTGAATATTACGTGTCTTGCTTTATTTTCATCATTACCATCATATATACGTTGGTGACGATCGTTAGTTTTATTGAAAGTAAATACAACACTGTCACCATTTTGAATTGAATCTGAGATGTGCATAGGGTGTCCTTCTGGGAAAGCCCTGGTGTCAAATGTACTGTCAAACAGAACTTGACCAAATTGATTCTTTAATTTTAATGCAACAGCAGTGCTACTCTGAGGAAGCATACCGTAATTTGTTACTGTTATTCGAATGTCGACAGGTACCATAGATTCAACTGAACGCCAGTATTGTACGTGGTTAGGAATATCCACCCCTCCAATACCTATGTCTACATTCTGAGTCTGTTCTTTTGTTACACCCATCCATGAAAGAACGGTTGCAAACAAGTCAGCTCGGTCTGATCTCTTATTGAAAACTCCAATTTCGTCAGCAAACATGAAAGCTTTGTGTGTTTGTACACCCACATATCCATCTACTGGAAATTGAACTGCATGATATTCGTGACCATCAGCTGCATTCTTACGTGCATCCATCCAGAATGCTCCAGTTGCTGTATTATCATACGGCTTGTTACCACAAGGTCTGTCAAGATAATGAGTACCTGCAGTATCAGTTGCATACTCTTTTTCTTCAAAAATAGACCCATCAACACCCTTCATTGGATTTGAAGTTCCATCCACAACAATATAAGAAGAATAATAAGTGTCTGAATGCATGTATGCATTTTGGAAGTTTCCATTATTAGCATCAAACCAATCACTCATTTGTGTAGAGACAAATATATTCCGATTAGTTGTAGAAAAATCGTCTCCACCGCCATTCTCACCATCAAGATAATTTTCTAAAACGCTAGTTTCTGAACTAGACATTATTTGTGTGTTCCATCCACCATACCAAATAATCAATTCGTAATCATCCACTAGAGATAATCCAACATCTCCACTTGGTAATTCTTTAGCAGTTCCACCCCATCTTCCTGCACGGAAAACATCGTATGAATAACCACCATCATTCAAAGCTGTAGCAATGTGAGAGGCTTCAAGCCAAGGGCCTGACATCCAATTTTCACCATCATCATCTACAATCAATACCTTGGCATCCCCTGCAGGCTGTTTAGCCGGAGAAAATGCACCATCTTCCATAGGCATAACAAAGACTGAGTCTTGCCCTGGAACAACGGTATTAAGTTCAGAGATTGCCTCAACTACACCTTGTGATTCCGATTCTATTGCTTCACCTAGGGTTATCCCATTGGTGATTTCGCTGTCTTGCTCATCGTCAGATATTGCTGAAGCACTAGTGGTGAAACCACTGAATGCGAACAACACTACGACAAGAATTGCTGTCATTTTCCCATAGAGGGAGGATGACTCTGCTACGTTTATGTTCATATTTTGCACACCTTCGCGTTTTGTCCTAATACTGTATCTACCGGGGCAGAAACAGTCTACTACCATCCGCGTGGTCTTAATAAAAGAAATCCCAGTTTTCAGTAAACTTATATAAAAACTTACTGGTTTGTATTTCGGACATTGGTAACCGCTCTAGTAATATCAAAAGCCATCATTGAGCTTTGGGGAGAGTAAGGATGAACTACTCTTTTAGTAACGCATTTGAAATCAGAACTTAGATAATCTCCTATCTCAAATCCTTCATCCTTTTCAACTATTTTGTATAGATGAATAAAACCATTCATCTTCAATAAAGAGCTTAATCCTTCTAAGTAAGGGATCGGATTTGTCGGATTATTCATTATTATTCGATCATAAACGTTTAAGTCTGGAATTACGTCCTCTATTTTAGAAGTAATGAACCTATAATCTGTTTTATCAATACCATTCAAAGCAAAATTTTCATGGGACCATTTTTCCGCTTCAGGATTGGAATCTACAGATGTAAGCTTACAACCCTTTCGGGCTAAACCTACTGAGAAGGGGCTAGCACCTGCAAAAGCGTCTAGAATATCTTCACCTTTAACTGCGACATCGACAATACGTTTTCTTTCCATAGCCAATCTAGGAGAGAAATAAACTTTAGAAACATCTAATTTTATTTTCAAACCACTCTCTTTATGGACTGTAATAAAATTTGATTCACCCTGAATCATATCCAATTCTCTTATCCGAAATTCACCTTTAACACCTTTATCTAAAGCAACCCTATCAATATTTGGATTAGAATCTAGTAAAGACTTAGATATTATTTCTGAGTATTCAATAATCTCGGCATTTAATTTTATTATTGCCATGCTTCCAATAATATCAAAAGCTCTCGGTGCGATATCTCTTAACTTTAATGGAAGCTTTAGCCTATAATCTCTAGAGATTCGATTAGATGATAAACCTTCACGTTCAATTATCTCACCTTCCACTTTAAAATTTAGTGGCCAAAGAACAAAACCATCCTCCTTAATAGGTAAAAAACTATCATTTAGAGCATTACAATCCTCTAAAAAAATTTTAGCTTTTTGGGCTTGTGTTTCAGTAACCTTGAGATGCTTAATCAATTAATTTCCGATATGATTCAGAATCTAAAGTATTTTCCAACTTATTATCTGGCATTATTACTACCATCCAACCAACCCCATAAGGCGACTCATTAATCAACTCAGGAGACTCTTCAAGCTTATCGTTTACTTCAACTATTTCACCTGAAACTGGTGCATAAATATCACTTGCAGCTTTAACGGATTCCGCTACAGCCATGGCATCACCTTCGGAAAATTTAGTGCCTATTTCAGGCAATTCTACAAACACTACATCAGACAATGCATCCTGTGCATGATCTGTAATGCCTACTCTCACTTTACCGCCGTCGTCGATAAGCATCCACTCATGATCCTTAGTATACGACAGATTATCTGGAACTTCACTCATAGGAATGGTGTTCTCACTACACGTGCATTTAAGTGCTTACCGCGGACCTCTAAAGTTATCTTTGAGTCAATATCTAAATCAAGATATGAAAGTCCAATTCCTTTTCGAAGCATAGGTGACAAGGAACCACTTGTAAGTTCAGATACCTTAGTATTATTGTAAAATACGGGACAACCTGGCCTTAAAACTCCTCGATCTTCTAGCAAGATACCAGATAACTTGGAATATTTAGTTTTCTTTTGAGACATAAGAGCTTCACGCCCAATAAAATCATGATCCCAATCTATTACCCATGCATAATTTGTTTCCAATGTAGTTTCAGAACCTTTGAAATCTTGACCTGACAAAAGGTATCCCTTTTCTAAACGTAAAGTATCACGAGCACCTAAACCTATAGGAATTGCACCCATATCTAGTAAGGCTTCCCAATGAAATTCAATCTGATCTAAGGGACCTATAATCTCACAACCCAATTCACCAGTATAACCAGTACCACTTACAATTACATCACTTGATTTTTTTAATTGAAATGAATTTACCGAAGTATTAAGATGCTGCCCCAAAAGCCTAGGAGCTTCAGGTCCTTGAAGGGCCAAACAGAAATAGAGGTCCGATAAATCTTGAATAGTTACATTGAATTCATTAGAATGAGCCAATAGCCAATCTCTTATTTCAATTATTTTAGAGGCATTCGGAACTAACAAACATTCATTAGGATTAATTGTGTAAACTATAGTATCATCGATTATTTGGCCTTTTTCATTTAATATATGACAATATCGACAATCTCCATCTTTTTGGCGCTCCATATTCCAAGTCGTAATATATGAAAGAAATTTTACGACATCCGGACCTCTCACAAATATTTGACCCATGTGAGAAACATCAAAAATACCTGCAGTCTCTCTAACTGATTTGTGTTCTGAGATGATACTACTATATTGTATTGGCATTTCCCATCCTGCAAAATCAACCATCTTAGCTCCCAGTTCTATATGTTGTTTAGAAAGTGGAGTTTTACGCAGGCTCATTATAACTTAATTGGGAAGGGCGCCATAAGAGCTCGGGCGGCAATCTTATATGGGAAGTGTATAGAACACTAATGTGGCATCGTCAGAAAAAGAAGATAAAAAAGTAGATTCTGGAGAAAAGGCATCTAAAGAAGATAATACTAAAAAAGTCGATTCTGAAGAAAAGACATCTAAAGAAGATAATACTAAAAAAGTCGATTCTGGAGAAAAGACATCTAAAGAAGATAATACTAAAAAAGTTGAGGAAAAGAAGGAAGATACAAAGAAGAAAACTAAAATCCCTAAGAAGAAGAAAGTAAAGGGAAAGAAAGGAAAGAAAAATCATTATCAACCTGACGAAGCAAATCTTAGAGTAAAATTACCATATCGACCTAAAGGAGAAATATTTGCAGTAGCTGAAACATTCCAAGGAGGTTCTAGACTCCAATTAATTTGTGAAGATGGAGAAAGGCGAATGGGGCGTATTCCTGGAAAGTTAAGGAGAAGAATGTGGGTACGTGAAAATGACTTACTAATTGTAGTTCCTTGGTCATTTCAAGACAGTAAGGCTGATGTTAGGTTTAGATATACCCCTACTCAAACATCCAATTTGAAGAGATTAGGTAAAATACCGGAAATACTAGATATTTACTGATAATGCGAACTAATATTGAAAGCTTAGACTGGAATATTGGGCGAACTATCCAATCTAAAGATAGAGATGGAAGAAAAACAATTGATGATGTATTTGATGAAAATACATTAAAAAATATCCAACAAATGTTTAGTAGAGGTATAATTTCAACACTAGAAAATATTATTGCTACGGGCAAAGAAGCTAATGTATTTAGAGCAAAAACCTTTGATGGGCGAAATAGAGCAGTCAAAATTTATAGACAAAATACAGCAACCTTCAGAAAACTGGAAAAATATATTGAAGGTGATCCGAGATTTAAGAATAGTGGAAATAGTCATCGAGAGAGAGTATTTACTTGGGCACAAAAAGAATATAAAAATTTACATTCAATGCATGCTTGTGGAACTAAGGTACCAAAACCATTCCATGTTCATAAAAACATTGTTGTAATGCAATATATGGGGTGGAGATACAGACCATATCCTACAATCAGAGAATTGATACCTAAAGAGCCAAAAGAATTTCTAAATGAATTATTAAATTCTATTAAATCATACCGTACAAATAAATTAAGTCATGGTGATCTTAGTGAATACAATATATTGAATGTAAGAGAAAAACCTTATATTATAGATGTAGGACAAGCTGTACCCGAAGGACACCCTTTGTACAAAGAATTACACGCGAGAGATATGAAAAATATGTACCGATATTGGAAAAAACAGATTCCTAATTTAGAAAAGGAGATGCTCGAATTATGAATTATTTAAAAGTACCATTGGCTAGAGTAGGTGCTGTTATAGGACCTAGCGGTAAAACAAAGAAAAAACTCGAACAACTAAGTGGATGCAAATTTGTAATCGAATCTGATGAGGGACTCATCGAAATTGTTAAGCAGAATATGACTGACCCTATCAAAGGACTACAATTGATTAGTACAATAAGAGCTATTGGAAGAGGATTTAATCCTGAAAAAGCATATAAATTACTAGAAATGGACTATTATTTGGAAGTTGTAGACATCAGAGATTATGTTGGTAGGTCAAAGAAAAGACTAGGAATTATTAGAGGACGACTTATTGGACGTGAAGGTAAAACTAGGCGAATTATAGAAGAAATGACTGGATGTGATTTAGCAATACAGGGCCATACAGTATCAGTTATTTGTGATTTAGAAGGTTTAGAAGCTTCAAAAGTGGCAGTATCAATGGTCCTAGCTGGCTCTGAACATGGATCGGTTTACAAATATTTAGAAGGATTTAGAAGAAGAAATAGATAAAATTACATAGCTGTTTGATAAAGGTTATGAATTAATTTTATATAATTGGGCTGTCTGGAAAAAATACAACACATGCAGATTTCAGTTCTGCAGTTTTTGTAAAGGTGAGAAAATAATGAATATGAAACATAGTTTGAGATATAAGCCAAAATTAAACATATCAACGAAATTCGTTAACGGAGAGGTAGCATGAAAGTTACTTTTCTAGGTGTCGGAGAAGCTTTCGATGATGATTATACACATACTTGCATATTAGTAGAAGCTGCAGGAAGAAGAATGCTAGTAGACTGTGGAGCTACAGCACCACCTTCAGTATGGAAACAATCAAAGAGACCTGATTACCTTGATGGGATATTTATATCACATTTTCACGCAGATCATGTTTTCGGATTACCTGCTTTAATGAAAAGAATGGAAGAAGATGGGAGAACAAGACCATTCTACCTATTCGGACCTGTAGGATCCCAACGAAATGTTGAAAGATTAATGGAATTTGCATATCCGGGAATGGTTGCTAGCCTAACATTTACATTAAGATTCAGAGAGTTACAGCGATCGCACAGATGGGATGATTGGAACTTAAGAGTTGTAAACACTCGACATTCAGTTCAGAATCTTGGATTAAGGCTTGAAGCTGGAAGTCCAACCAAAGTATTCTGTTACTCTGGAGATGGAATGTTTACACCAACTGCATCAAAACTTTACACAAACGCAGATCTATTAGTTCATGACGCATACACTATGGATGGAACCGTTCAAACTCCAAGAGGAGAAACAATCAATGTTGGAACCAAAACACACTGTTCAATGCAACAATTAGAAAGACTAGATGACATGGCCAGACCAAAGAAAATGGCTCTAATTCATGTTAATCGTAATCTACGTAAAGATAAAACCGAAATTTTAAAGAAGTACAAGCAGAGAAGATGGATCATGCCTGAACCAAGGGACATAATCGAACTTTAAATGCATAAACTTGTTCAAATAATACGTTTTGAATCGGCCCGTAGACTGACAAAAGTCCCTAAAGAACATCCTTGTAGTAACTTGTATGGTTTAGCATTCAAATTAGAAATACATATTGAAGGTGAAATGGACCGAGATAGTGGGTTTGTTTTAGACTTTAATGAAATTGAAAAAAGCTTCTCCCCAATTTATAAACAAATCGACCACAACTACCTTAATGATATTGAAGGATTAGAAAACCCAACTAGTGAAGTTTTAATTGAATGGATTTGGAATAACTTGAAACCTGAGTTAAGGCAACTAACAAAGCTGGTTCTTTGGGAAAATGAAGTTTCAAAAGTTGAATACTATGGTAATTAAATTCTACGACGAACAATAAAAGTAGCGAATACTAAAATAATTGTAGTAGGAATAATGCCTAGCGAAGACAGGAGAGGATCTTGTTCATCAAAAGAATCCGTAGAAACTGTGACTGTGATTTGTGTTGAAATTGAATCAGATAAAAGATAAGAATCGAAAACAGTGAGTGTGATAATGTGTACACCCTCACTGAGTGGAAATTGAAAGAATATATTAGAGGTCTCATAGAATAAACCATCAATACTACTTGACCAAGTAAACTGCAGTTCATCACCATCTGGATCAAATGAACCCTGTGCTGAAAACTGAATATTAGAAGTACTTTGGTGAATGCTATCTACTTGTGGTGAAGTAATAACTGCTATAGGCTTACTATTCTGTGGTTTGTCTACAACCGTTATAATTATAGAATCGGAGGAAGAGGACCTAACTCCTTCGTCATCCTCAACCAGTAAATTTACCTCATATTCTCCAGCTTTTTCATAATAATATTCAACCCAAGAATCAGTTAGCCATCCCGTTTCTTTACTGTCTCCAAAATTAAATTGGTATTTTGAAATTTCAGAATCATCTGATGAACTATTCCCTGAAAATACGATTTTATCGCCAATATATATCTCATTAGCATCCGATTTTATTGAAGCAGTAGGTCTTCTATTGGCGCCATCATTTGTTACTTCAACATCAACTGAATATATTGCCGAATAATTAAAACCGTCAAAAGAACGTGCTTCCAAAGTGTAACGACCATTAAGATCTTGGGTTGTATTCCAAGCCCAGGCCCATTCTTCAAAACCATTAGCACTAACCCATTCATTAGGAGATACACGAACCTCAACTTTGACTACATTATTATTATCGCTAGCAGTTCCCTTAACTACTACTAAATCTGAAACAACCTCGTTCTGATATGGTTCAGTTATGAAAACCATAGGAGGTTGGGAATCAATGAAACTATCGACTTGGACATTAATTTGAATTTCTTGATTAGAAGTATCGGCATCCTGCGGACTTATTTGCTTTATTATAGCCTTTAAAACATGATTTCCTTCTTCAGCAATCCATTTAGCTTGAATATTAGCAGCCTCATTTGAAGGTAGTTGGTTTGAAATTTCCACTGTTTGAAATATTTCATCATCATTATAAAAATCAACTTCAAACGATCTAGCCGGCCCCGGACCATCATTAACAATTCGAGCAGTAACAATTACCTCCTGACCTGAAGACATTGAATTAGGAACTATTAACTCTTCAATAAATAAATCTGGAAGGTCTGTAAATGAAGAGACTACTATACTCTGACTTTTAGCCTGCATATCATTTAAAAAGTAACTAACACTAACAGTAGTAGCATCGTCAAAGCTTGGAGCTTGAATGTCTAAACTAAATTCCGGTAAGTTAGTAGATATTGTACCTGAACTCAACTGACCAGTATAATTGAAACTAGACTCAATAATCCATTGATTATCTACATCTATAACTGATTTTATATTTGTTTCAGAATCAACACCTGATGCGGCATTGGAATCAATACTAAATTTGGAAGGTTTGGGCCATGAACTTGAATATTTTATTACATATCTTATTTCATCAGGTAATGGATTTCCACTGAAATAATTCTGAATTGTCCCTCCATCTTTTCCTCTGTTAGTATATTCAGTCATAGTGTGCTCCATGGAAACCTTAAATGTTTCATTGGTTTGGGATTGAATACCGGAAACTCCATCAAATGCAGTAGAATCTAAATCCTGAGATCGGGAAACTGCACCAATTAATTCTACAGTACCCCAGCCGTAACAATTATTAGGAGTGAAAAGTTCTCCACAATCTACATCCAAAGGAACCCTATGATCGCTAGTCTCTCTTAATATCTGTTTAACATAATCTGAATTTTGTGTAGGTTCAACATCAGGATTGGCCTGAATCAGTAATGCAGCAACACCAGCCACATGGGGAGTAGCCATTGAAGTACCAGAATAAGACACATAACCATCACCAGAACCTGCTGAAGCTGACATGATAGCACCTCCCGGCGCCATAACGTCTGGTTTCAATCTACCGTCACCAGTAGGGCCTCGTGAAGAATATATTTCCCTATTATGCTCATCATTCACAGAACCTACAGTTATTGCTTTTTCACTGTCTCCAGGATAAGAAATCGAAGAAGGATGGGCAGCAATACCCAAATTACCATTACCTATGGCAACTACAGTAACTATTCCAGCTTCTACGGCAGTATCTAATGCTTGGGAAATAGAAGAAGAACCAGTATTAGTTGCACCAGGAATAGTAATAACTCCTCCTAAGGAAAGAGACATTACATCTATAGAAAATCGGTCCTTATTTTGTATAGTCCAATCTACAGCTCTCAATAAATCTTGTTCATCTCCTGAACCCCCATCTAAAGCTATTACACCAACCAAGTTGGCTTGTGGTGCAACACCAGAATAAGTTCCACTAGAACCTCCGGTCCCTGCAGCAATACCTGCACAATGCGTTCCATGACTACCTGAATCATGAGGTTGTTCATCTGGATACTCCTTATCGGTATTTGCATTATAGAAACCAAGCATCCCATTAGAATCAACCGCAATTTTTGGATCATCTGTATTTGGATTATCATCCAAATCATCTAGTGATTCATGATCAAAATCAACTCCAGTATCCAAAATAGCAATAGTTGTATCTTCTCCCTTAAAGCCAAATTCATTCCAAATAACATTGGTACCTATAGTATCAATACTATTATCCAAAGTTGGATAAAATAAAACATCAGCTTCGAGCCAGATTAGTCCTGGAAGATAAGTTACTTCCGGAACCTTTTCAAAAGGTAAAAGAAAACCGATGGTATCAAACCTAGAAAAACTTGAAGTTATTTCACCTCCCAAATTCTCAATAAAAATATTATGTTCTATAATTAACTTATCGACTTGAGCTATCAAACTTATTTTACCTAAAGGGGCAGGTGCCAGACCCAATTCTTCAGATCTAGAAGGAGCATCAAATACAAGACTTAATCTAGGATCAACAAGATTTAAATTTTCTACAGGTAGGCCTGTAGATTCCGTATTTGGTTGTGCTAAAGGAGAGAACATTGTGACGACAAAAAGTGCAACTACCAAATATTTAGTGATGTTAATCAACTGGCTTGTTACTAACAACCCATTAAAAGAATATGGCGCCCAGACCGGGATTTGAACCCGGGTTTGGAGCTCCGCAAGCTTCTGTGATTCCAAGCTACACTATCCGGGCGCAAATGTGCACTAACGCCCACTCTTAAAGACTAACATAGAACAATAATCATTATAGCACGGCCTTATCACGAACCATGGCACAAGTTGTTATCATTATGGGGTCTGCCACAGACAGACCTACTGCACAGAAAGCTGAAAAAATATTAGAAAAATTTGGTGTAAAATACGAAACCTATGTAGCCTCGGCTCATCGAACTCCGGATCGTGTTGTAACTATTGTGAAAGAAGCGAAGGCTGATGTTTTCATTGCCCTAGCAGGATTATCTGCAGCATTACCTGGAGTTGTGGCCGCTCACACATTAAAACCAGTTGTTGGAGTACCTTGTGCTTCAAGTAGTTCGCCAGCCAACTTAGATTCTCTTCTATCTGTAGTTCAGATGCCGCCCGGAGTACCTGTTGCAGGAGTTGGAATTGGAAGAGGTGAAAATGCAGCCCTACTTGCCTTGAGAATGATTTCCATAGCTGATAAAAATATTACAATAAAATTAGAAGAATACAGAAAGGAACTTGAGCAAAAAACCATAGACTCAAACTAATCTGAATTCGAAAATCGCATTATATTATCACATTCTAAACAAGTAATGACTTTCCACCCTTTGGGAGATAATCGGTTACGTGAGTTATCTGAATTGAAAAATATATTACAATTACGGCATATCTGTAGACGTTGTTTTTTGGTCAAACGTTGATTGTATCGCTTACTAATTGATAAGGCCAACTCAATAACTTTCTTAGATTCTTCTTTATTATCTTGATTCGAATAATCTAATGCTAAATTGAATAATTTATCTATCCGAGTCTGAGCAATCTCTTCTTGCTTCTTTGAACGACGACCTCTACGTTTTACCACAATAGCCCATTGGTTCCTTTTTTTAACACCCACCTTTGACTAAAAATAATAGAATGTTCACTGAGCACTTTACTTGGGACACGCCGTGGGAATTGTATTTTCATATTCTAATATTCATACCTATTTTGCAAAGACTAATTTTTCTGGGTGAGCCAGCTATAAAAGCCATAAGAATACATGGCCATCATCTAAAATGGTTATTTGAAAGACTAAAAGAAGTACCAAAAGGATATTCTATTGCTGCTAAATTTATGGTTGGATTATTAGTACCTGCAACAATAGCTATTATGAGATTTGTCATATTTGAACCTCAAGAAGGAATTGTCAAAGTGTTTGGAAAAGAATTAGAACCACCTGATTGGAATATTACTCCTGATTGGCAGATAATTGCAATTATTATATTCTTTATTGGCCACACCTATCTAGATTGGAGAAGAGTATGGGATACTAAAAAATTAGCAATGAAATTGATTAGCGTAGATGTAGCAAAATATAGACCTATGGTTGATCGAATGTTGCAAATGGGAGATTGGTTAAAGAGTTCAAGAGACAAAGGAAGTGAGGCTTTACCTCATGAAAGAGTTGCCAAATTTATAGGATACTTTGCTGGGAAAGTAGTCGATACGACTAATACCGTTGTAGACAAAGTTATGGAAATGCCAAATAATTATGCAGGAAGATGGATGGCAGTAAATGTAGCATTTGGAATGGCATTTCACTTACTTCCAATAGTATTCATGTTCTTATTAACGGCAACATATGAGATAGAATTATAAACTATTAATAATTAATCTTAAATTATTCTCTAAATCAATCAAGTTACCACTATTATCAAGATTGTAATCAGCTTCCTTAATTGTATTAAATAATTGCTGCTTATTAGGATCGTCACTAATTTCCTCTAACTTTTCCTGTTCAATAAATTGTTCCCAACTATTACTATCTCCCTTACGGCCTCTATTCAATAATCTTTCAAAACGTATTTTTGGTTTAGCATCAATTGAAATCAAAATAAATTTATGTTTAGGATAATCCCTTCGAAGTGATTTAACTTCATATGGATTTCTAATAGAATCTACAATATGATTTTCAGAGGTAGCCAGATTCTTGATCATTAAATCAGCTAAAACACCAGGACCTCCTTGACTTCTCAATTGATTACCAATAAGAATTAAATTATCTCTACTCTCGTCCATCTTCTGTTGATTAAGCTCTTCTCTCAAAGTATCTGAAAGTGAATGGTATCGGAAATCACGTTTTACCAATAAATCGGCAATAGTCCCTTTACCTGCTGCATTTCTTCCCGTTAATCCGATTATATAGTACATATTTTTTTAATTAAAAGTCCGAACCTTCTCTGTATTCACCAAAAACACCTCTGAGGACATCACACATCTCTCCTAACGTGGCTTTTGCCTTTGCAGCTTCAATAAAATGAGGCATTAAATTATCATCACCCTCTGCCGCTTTTTCAATTGCTCTTAAAGCTGCTGCATGTCTACCTTTATCTCTTGAACTACGTAACTTTTTCAATCTTGCACATTGCCTTTCAAAACCTTCAGGATCCATTTCTAGAATTGGTATTTCAACTTGCTCTTCGGAATTATATTGATTAACTCCAACCACTATTCTCTCTTTACTATCTATCTCTTGCTGGTATTTGTATGCTGACGCTGCGATTTCTTTTTGAAAGAAACCTTTCTCTATTGCTGGAACTACACCACCTAAAGAATCAATTCTATCAAAATAATCTCTAGCTTGCCTCTCCATATCATCAGTAAGCCATTCGAGATAATAACTACCACCTAGGGGATCTATGACATTGGCGGCTCCAGATTCATGAGCTATAACTTGTTGTGTCCTTAGAGCAATCTGAACTGCTTTTTTAGAAGGTAAAGCTAAGGCCTCATCCATAGAATCGGTGTGGAGTGACTGAGTACCCCCTAAAACACCAGCCATAGCCTGAATGGCAACTCTTACAATGTTTATTTCAGGTTGCTGTGCTGTTAAACTACAACCTGCTGTTTGAGTATGAAATCTTAATGTCCAACTACGTGGGTCTTTAGCACCATATTTGTCCCTCATGTCTCGAGCCCAAATACGCCTAGCTGCTCTATACTTTGCAATTTCCTCAAAGAAATCATTATGAGCATTGAAAAAAAAGCTAAATCGAGGTGCAAAATCATCTATATCCAGACCTCTTTCAATTGCCCAATCGGCATATGCATAACCGTCAGCTAGTGTAAAAGCTAATTCCTGAACTGCCGTCGAACCAGCCTCACGTATATGATATCCTGAAATAGATATTGTATTCCATTTAGGCATGTGTTTTGTTCCATACTCGACTGTGTCAGTAACTAATCGCATTGATGGAAGTGGAGGAAATATGTACTCTTTCTGAGCAATATATTCCTTTAGAATGTCATTTTGTATAGTTCCTCCCAAATTGGATTTGGGTATACCTTGATTTTCGGCATTAGCAATATACATTGCCCAAGTCATAGCTGCCGGAGAATTAATTGTCATTGAAGTCGTGACTTTATCAAGAGGTATATCCTTGAATAAGATAGACATATCTTCTAAACTACTCACGCCAACTCCACACTCCCCAAATTCTCCTGCAGCCGTTGGCGAATCACTATCATACCCATAGAGCGTTGGTAAATCAAAAGCCGTACTAAGCCCAGTTTGACCCTGATTCAGTAAATACTTGAAACGGGAATTAGTCTCTTCCGCAGAACCAAAACCCGCGAACATACGCATAGTCCATAATCGTCCCCGATACATCGTTGAATGAATACCTCTAGTATATGGAAATTCACCAGGATAAGATATATCTTCTTCAAAATTAATATTAGAGGTGTCCAAAGGCGTGTAAAGTCTATCAACCTTCTGGCTAGAAGTAGTCATAAACTCCTTCAATCTTTCTGGATTTTTTTGGAGTGATGGATCCAATATATTCTTCTTCCATTTATCATAAGATTTTTGATAATCCGAATCATGCAAGTTTTTCTTTTTATCACTAAAATCTTGGTCGGACATTATTTTGTGAATATTGCGCCTAAATAAGGATTTACCATAGGCGTGAATTATATATTCTACTCATAATAATACCTATTGTCAGGAGATGAAGGGCGACCGACGGCCTCGAGCTGAGGAAAGTCCCCTCTCCATGAGCAAAGCAGCCGCAAGGAACCCGAGAGGGTTGGCAATGAAACAGAAACGACACAGTCTCACCTTATGGAATGATCGTCTAGGACGTGACATCGGTGAAGAATTTGATGAAACGAACATCCCTGCTGGAGCAATTCCAAGTAACCGCGTAGACCTGCTCGGGAGCGGTAGGTAGGAAGCAAAGCTAAATGTCGCTAACCGGTTTCCGGTTAACAGAAAGGGGCTTACTCTCATCACCTGACAATGAATTATGGAGTTTTCGAGGATAACTATATAAACTAACCTTTCTCGGCGCAAAATATCATGGCTACAGACTATTCTGAAGAACCAAATTGCACGCAAAAAGGGACCGGATGGATTACGTTCGAAACTAACCCCGTACCTCGAAGAAGAAAAGTTGTTAAAAGAAGACTAAGAAGAATCTAACTTCTTTGATATGACGTTAATAATCCTATATTTATACCAATAAAATCAAAACATAAATCTGCAAATGACATGTTCCTACCTGGAACAAAAAACTGATGTAATTCATCAGTAATTGCGAATATAACTCCAATAATAATAGAACCAATAATTGGAGAAATACTGAAAGACTCGTCATCATTAAAAGAGCGATGTAGTAAAAAACCTAATACTGAATATTCAATTAAATGAAAAAAATAATCTATATGATTAATCTTAAAGGCCGTATTTGAAGGCAAATCATCTTGAGGTACATGACTTAATATTGCAATAAATAGCATATAACTAAAAGTAATCCTCCAGTGAATAAGATTCACTACAGGCTGCCTTCTTTCATAAGACGCAAATCATCTAAGTCATCAGCATCAAAATTATTAGGTGGTTCACCATCAAGTTGATTACCAATATCCTGACTTTCTATTGCCCAGTACATAACAGACTCTTCATTATTTGAATGATTAGGATGCTGAGAATCTTCATGGTTGTGTGGTGATTGATAACCATTATTTATCAAACCTAGTAAATGACCAAATTCATGTACAATTACTGATTTTTCAATGTCTGCTGGAGAAATTAATAAGAAAGAAGCATCCTCAATTTTCTCCTTAAATAAAACAAAAGATGATCCTCCATAGGCTAAGCCCAATGTCTTATCATTATCTTGGTATTCCCCATTAAGATATAAAATGTGTATGACAAAAGTATCACCGCTCTTAAACCTTTCACGTTCATTCTTTTCTATATTAACTATTTCTTCTAAAGAATAACTATTATCGGTACTCCCAAATCCACTCTGACTTACCGTAATAGAAGTCTTATCTGAAACATCCTGAATCCTCTTCTTCAAAATATCGATGGCACCTGAATCTGGGGAGTAGTCCGTAACATAATTAATTTCAATATGTAATTTGGAATAAGTATTATCCTGTAAAATCTCATATCTACATTCACCCGTAATGTTCTCACAAGATACTATCTGGTCTTTCAAACTATCTAAGCATCCTGACGTTACTAAAAGCGACATTATAACGACTATCGGGAAAACTCTCATAATTGTCTATAAAATAGCTTGATTAAAAACTTATTAGTAAATATTCAATATAGAGGACCTAATACTAACCGTGGATCTGGATAATCAAGTAAAGCTTGTACTCTATCCTCTGATGATACTACACCTGGGAGATCATGAGTCACCGGTTCAAGAAGAGAAAGTTGAAAATGAAGATGTGGTTCCCATCCTCCATTTTCTTGATTATTACCAAAGCGCCCAACTATTTCCCCTCTTTTCACATTTTGTCCAGTATGTATATTGCTTATAGACAAGGAATCAAGATGCCCATACAAGGCCCAAACTATTGTTTTAGAAATTATATACTTAATAATTATAACATTACCATAGTCTCCAGGCTCGGAATTATAACCAAAATGAGTAATCTCTCCATCCATAAAAGACATGCACGGAGTCCCTACCGGACCTCCTAGATCTATCCCCATATGAATATTACGAATACCTTCAAAAATAGTGGTGGTATACATATTTGGGCGAAATTCATCATACTTGCCAATACTAAATTCAGTTTCGGGTGAATTCCATAAATTATTCGTCAAATCTAAAACGGTATAATTTTTAGGTAAATCCACTACTGGATGGAAATCCACTGATGACTTCTCAAAGCTAGTTTCAATAGTCTTCAATACTAACCTCCTCAGAATATAAATTAACTATTTTGTCTAAAGTATCTACAACTAGTGAACCATCTTTATCAATTGACTTAACAATTCCGGATCCCTGACCCCAGCTAATATTTTTACCTATTAAGATATCTAGTTTCGTATATTTCTTCAGTATTTTATCTGAATAAAGGCTAAGATTATCACTGAAATTAGTCCTAAAAGAAGAAATAAAGTCT